>Ga0247723_1001842_pt1 | contig 11947 bp, 6 predicted proteins | sample MSEWelMarce5H_FC_FD_189079 | JGI IMG/M metagenome (GOLD analysis project Ga0247723, IMG submission 189079) | Subsurface sediment microbial communities from gas well in West Virginia, United States - MSEEL Well Study Marcellus 5H_FC | ecosystem: Environmental > Terrestrial > Deep subsurface > Rock...
GGTTAAAGAATATGAATCGGAGAAAAAAGTTATAATACTTTGCAAAATATGCAATGAAAAAAGTCAGTTCTCGATTTCGTATTTCAATAAGAAAATTTCGGCAGGAAAGAATCCCTGTCTGGGATGTAACCCGATATTACGGGGAGAATCCAAAGGAGAAATGGAGTTGTACAACCATATAAAAAGCTTGTATACTGGAGAAATAATAAAAAATGATAGGATTACATTAAATGGAAAAGAAATAGACGTATACGTCCCGGATTTAGGTGTAGCGTTTGAATTCAACGGGATATATTACCACAGTGAATTGTTCATCGATAAAAATAAAGTTTTAGATAAAAAAAATTCTCTTTCTAAAATGGGGATATCCCTAATAAACATATGGGAAGACGAATGGGATCTAAAAGGGGAAATAATAAAAAGTAGGATATCTTCGATATTCGGGCTAAATGAAAAAATATACGCAAGAAAATGCCAAATAAAAGAGATATCAGGGAAGGAGGAAAGGGACTTTCTTCTTAAAAATCACATACAGGGATATGTTCCTTCTAAAATAAAAATGGCTTTAATCCAGAACGGAGAAATAGTTTGTTTAATGACATTTGGAGGATATAGAAAATCTTTGGGTAAAAATTCGATAGAAGGGGAATATGAATTACTTAGATTCTGTAATAGATTAAATACATCCACAATCGGAGGAGCATCTAAGTTATTTAAAGAATTCATAAAAAAATACAATCCGGAAAAAGTTATATCATACCAGAATAATTCATGGAATACCGGAAACCTATATTCGAATCTAGAATTCGAGAAGATAGGAATAACACCTCCTAATTACCATTGGGCAAAAGGGAATGTGAGATTTAATCGATTTAATTTCAGAAAAGATAAATTAATAAAACAAGGATACGATCATAATAAAACCGAATGGGAAATAATGGAAGAAAGAGGGTATTACAGAATATGGGATTTGGGAAATATAAAATGGGAATACACAAAAAATCCTAGACAAGTCTAGGATTTTTTTATTTAAATTGGTTTTATTATACGAATTGAGCAAATCCTCCGGAAGCAATTCCTCCAGTTCTTGTAACAGTGATTCGATTGATAAATTTCTGTATTCCTCTTGCTGGTTCTATTATAATATCTATAACACCCATATTCATATCTATAATTTCTGGAGTATTATTTGAAGTGTCCATGACAGTCTGGTAAGCATATATTCCTCCTCCAGATTGAACTCCGTCTAGATAATTATCAACTAAAGTTTTAATTTCTAGTCTTATAGAATCCTCATTAAAATCAAATAGGTAATTAGAAAGAATAGATTCAACATCCGTTTCTACAGAAATTAATAAATCTCTAACGTGAAGAAGATTAAATGCAGAATTTACTGTCTGATAAGCAGTTTGGTTACCAAATATAACAACTCCTACCCCAGTTCTTTTTATAATAGGATTTATTCCGAAAGGTTCTAGGTTTGCTCTATCGTCGTCGGTAAAATCGTATTCAACTCCTACTATATTACCTCCTGATAAAACTCCTCTTTTTTGTCCTGCAACTATAGCATAAGGCTCTCCTGAAGCAAATTTTCTAACGTAATTATTAGAAACTAAAGCAGCTGGTGGAACATTTATATTTCTATTAGATTCTCTAATTGTAATATAAGGAGAGAAGAATCCACAATATTTAGAACCATCATCTTCGGTAGGTAGACTAAAAGTATAAGAAGGATTTAGAGATAAATTACCTCCATCAGAGATATATCTGGTTTGAAGAGAAGGATAAGGATTTACTGCAGTAGGTGCATCGGTAAATCTAGGATCCACACTATTTCTAAATTGTGATATAGAAGGTGCATTTATAAGTGCTAAAGCTTTCTGTCTGTTCTTAGCAAGTCTACTTAATTGGTATTTGGAATTGGGTAATATCTGTCCAGAGAAAGTATCTACGATATATCTAAAGCTAATTATATCTTTAGCTGCTAGCGTTTTAGCTATATTAGTATCAAACATAACATCTAGAATTTCCGAAATCCTAGCATCAGTTCCATTTGGTCTATGAGATTCTTTCATAGTAAATCCAGAAAGATATGTAAAATCAAAAGATTTTGTAAACTCAGGGATAGATTTAAATTTCTGAACCCTTTGGCTACTAACCCCTGAAAAATAGTATACTGGTCTTGCACAGGTTACGGTATAAGTTCCTGAAGTAGTGGTAGAAGCTACTGCTGTAATTTTAGCAAGTCTTTTTTGCTGGTTTCCTGTATCGGGAACGCATATATCTAGATCCGTACATACGATCAAATCGCCAACCGAAAGAGGTACTTGACCAGTAAGGGTTTCAGATATATTAAAAGTTGTGGAATTTATTTGAGTAACATCCACAAATTCAGAGATTCCTCCTTCTTGGGAAATTATATCTATTTTCTGGTCTGCTACCGGTAAACCTACGTTATTCGAAGCATAGGTAGGAGTAATTCCTCCCCCAAAAGTAGCTATATCTACAATTGTAGTGTTATCTCTTGATACATTGCTGAATGCTCTTGTGTATACTAGATTAAATTCATCTCTATCCACATCCTGCTCAAATCCTAAATATTGTACTGAAGATCCAGTGGAATCTAGCCATAGGATGTCTCCGTTTACTATTTCGTTGTACTTATTGTCTTGGTATAGATCCGAAGAGTTATACGCAATTAAAGAATTAGAAACACCATTAGGAGCGCCAGGTCCAGTTACTCCACTAGGAGTAGAAACACTTTCTATATCTAGATAATCCGGCTTAACAAATTGGTATCCGGTATATAAAGGTCTATTACTTCCAGAAGCTCCTGTATTATAAGATGCCAAATTATAAGTAGGCTCCACTCTGATACCTTGAGCTCTATATGCTGCAGTATCTAAAGGGTGGGTAAATATTATTCTTAATTCCCCGCTTATCTCTTTAACTTGGGTTACTTTAAGTTTAACTATATCATTTTCGTCGAATTGACTTATTAAACCTCCGGTAAGACCGGATAATCCTCTAACTACTCCAAGAATAAAACTCTCGTCTCCAGAAGAACTATACCCTAGAAATTCCTTTAAAGCAGTCTTTTGTGCCGAATTGTTAAAATAACCTGACGTAGATCCAGTTCCTAAAGTTTGAAGATAGTGATTTGTTCCTTCGTAAGCATTAGAATTATAAGGGGAAAAAGATTGATAAGCAATTCCCGCAGTAGAACCAGTAATTCCCGGAGTCAATGAAAATAGAGTACCTACCTTAGCTCCGTCGGTATATCCAGTAGCCCCGGTACCAGGAGTAAAGAAAGGTCCTGCTCCGGTAATACCTACTACGTTTTGTGTATAAAGATAATCAGCTACTAGAACTTGATCGTAACTTAAGAATTTTATTCTAGGATTTTCTAGATCGCTATCCCCAGAAAGTTCATCTATCAGGTGATTTCCTACTAGATCTATTTTATATGGGTTGTTACATATATCGTCGAAAGCTTTTTCGTCGATTGCACAAAATAGACCTGTAGAAGGTGTATTTTGATTTACGAGTGTCTGTATATACTGATTATTTCCGTTACCGTCAACAAAATCTGGAATTATACATCCCGTAACGGAAGTAACTATATTAACATCTTGGTTGGCTAAGAAATTATCTATTTGGCTTTTTACGAATCCATTATTTGTAAAGTACGAGCTCCATTTAGGATCTAGTGCTAAAGCTTGATAATTTGTCCAATCCCCGGAAACCGCAATAACATCGATAAAATAATCAGAGATGTAATCGTAAGGGTGCATGAAAGAAGGAACATTATTTGCCCCGTACCAATCTATAGCAAAAACGTTATACCCTAAAAGAGGAAATGTAGAATCTGTCGATTTTCTAACTATAATACTCATGGGACTCTTACCTAAATTCGTAAGGCTAAATAGTTTTCCCTGATCCGGAACACTAAGTGTAGCTAAGAAATATTCAGGATCTGGGAACCAGAATCTTTCTTTGTTATAATAAGATGAATACAATCTACTGGTAACATTCCCGTTATATTGCTCAGTGTCCAAGGAGAAAGATTTATAGGTAACCTCGTCAGGAGATGCGCTACTTTCGTCGTCATTTAATTTTAAAAGATTTAAAGCAAAGACTGGTCCTTGACCTAAACATGTGAAAACCGATCTGTGGAAAAAAGATCCTCTATTTTCTAAAGATCTATCTATATCCCCAAATATAGAAATCATAGTTGTGGCATCGGGAATATATACCGGTGTATTAAAAGGTCCAACGTTAGAGAATCCCACCACTAAACGAATAGTTTGAGAGGTTAATATAACATTCTGTGAAGAATCGAATTCTAGTGTATAAACTCCAGAAGCTTTGAACTGAGAGTAGTCTATTTTAATTTTACTTGCCATTATAAAAGTATATTTTAAGTCAGACTATATATCGTATTTGATTTCAGTTTCCTGCGAAATACCTTAAAATCAAACCAATCCGCTAAAATCCTTATAACTTTTTCCTTCTTTGGTCACGTAAGGGTTTTTAGGATTTCCCTCTGTGTCTATTTCAGAACCATTAAGACCCTCTATTTTATTTATTATGATATTTTTATAGTCGCTATCTTCAATTTCATCGAAAGCTTCTCCAACCAGTTGTCCAAAATCGTATCCATCGAAAAGCCCAGAAAGGTTAACTAATGTCATTGCCACGTCATCGTGACCGCTCTGTGCAGAATAAGTTCCCCTAGAATTTAGGCCAAACGTAAATAACTCCAGAACTGTGTATTTTTTTTCCGTTATGATTATGCGGTCTTTTCTTACTAGGGACCTTAGCATCTCACAGTATTTCATTTTAACCTTTTCGTTATATTTTATACCTGGTTTTGCTACCTTCGCATTTTCTGTGTGCTTAGTAAAAAGAAACATTTCATCGTAGAAATCATCTTTGGAGGTTAGTTTTTCGTAAAACATATCCCCCTTATAGTTCATTTCTAAAGCTATCTTAACTCTATCCGGACCAAACACTTTAAGAATTAAAATCGAGACTAGCTTTATAAGGTCTTCCAAATTGATGTTATTTTCCCTAAAAAGTCCGACCTGAATGAGACTGAAAAAATCAGATTCGTCTTCAAAGTCATTAATTTTTTCTATGATCTGTTTCGGTAAAGGGGAAAGCTTAAATATATTAACTACACTATAATCTCCCTTGTTTCCTTCGCTAAGATCTATGGACAAAACAAATCTTTTTCCTGGCTGATCACATTCGTCCAGATTGAATTTGGAATGCCATGTTAGATTTTCATAATTTATTTCCGTATCGTGAAGACAATCTATTTCTCTCCATGAAAATTCAGATTCATTTCTTTTTATCTTCTTAAGTTCATTAGAACCCAAAAGTAATGTCGATGAGCTTAAGAATTGATTTCCATATTCTTGATTAAAAAGCTCTTCACTTCCAAGGTTTGCGATCTCCCTCTGTCTCCAAGCCTCATCTCTTCCAGGAACCTGCCACCAATCCACTCTTATGGGGTTAAAACTATTTTTTCCCTCCAGAGCCTGCTGATAAAGTTCGTAGAACTTATTCATCCCATTAGGGGTTGAAGTTATTATGATTCTAGAAACTTTAGAAGAGGAAACCGTAGGGTATGTAGATCTGAAGAAAGCTTCGATGAAATTAGGGTTGATATGAGCAAACTCATCCATGTATAAGAAGTGAATGGTAAAACCAATACCGGAGCTTTTGGTTGTGGTTTTGGCTAATATTCTACATCCATTGTCGAATCTCATGGACATGACATTATTCACCTGCATTCCAGGTTTAAGAAAAAACGGAAGTCCCTTAATTATATGTTTTATCTTGTCCATTAACTCTTCTGCGGTGTCACCGACATTCGCTAAAATCATGGCATTTTTATCGTGGTTGAAGAGAAGGTACCAAACCAGAATTATAGAAGAAGTGATACTGTTGTGGGAAAGTATACCGTTGGTATAGTACCTGTGATTTGGGTGATCTATAGAAAGGTCCACCATGGAAACAGGAATGCGGGTATTCTCTAGATAAGTTATTCTGGATGGACCAGATTCGGTCATGATAAGATCTCCTTCCCTGAGATCTTTAACCCACACCTCATTGAGATGGGGATCAAAAAGAATATGTATATCTGCACATTCTAGTCTTAGACCATTTTCAGTTTCCAGAAACCACACATCGTATGGCTGGGTTTCGAGATATTTATAAGCTCTGACTAGTCCGGTATCCGAAAGAATTTCTGCGGAGATGTCATGTTCCCTTATAACTTTTTTCGAAGGATCATTTTGATCCAAATCCAGGTTTCTATTCTCGATCCTTTCGATCAGAGATATAGTTCTTAATATAAATTTCTTTAGATATCTTCTTAATAATGTCATCTACATATCTATCCAACCTTTATTCGGAAAGAAAATCTAGACATTTTTGAATGGTTTTCTGGGGATCATTCTCCCATTCTAATTCGGTAATTCTAAGTATCATATACCCACATTTAATCATTTCTGCATCTCTTTCCAATTCCCTCTTAAGGTTTTCTGGAAGATTTCTCCTTTTGTAGTCATGCCAATATATCCCATCAAATTCTATAATCCTTTTGGTGTCCTCTACATAAAAATCAGGGAGAATAATCTTTTTATCGAGTCTTAATCTATATTCATGGTTTCTTCCTGTATCTTCAATTACTTTATTCTCGTTAAGAGTTGCGAAATAAATATTTTTATATCTTTCAGCTACAAGAGGATACAATTCAGAAAAAAGTTTTTGAGAAGCTTTAGAATAATTACTTTTCTTATAGCTCTTAGCCCACTTTTCCTGTCGGGCAAGCCATACTTTCATACCCTCTTCTTCACCATGTTTTTCTATGCATTTGTCTTTAGAAAAAGTGGACTGTTTTTCGGACACAATCTTTATGGATTCTTCTTCGGAATACCCTTTACCCATCCAATACTCTTTTTTGGTCCATGACACTATTTCAACAGAATCTTTCTTCTCGTTTGCAAGACGAGTAGCTTCTTCTAAAGATATGGAAGGGTCTTTTTTAAGATAGAACTCAGGGGAAAATGGGGAAATAGATTTCCTAAAATCGTCCGAGGTGTTTGATCGATGCATGGGATTATTTTCGCCTTTAAGGGATTCACTCATTCTTTTTCTGTGCTCGGGTTCTCTCATCCTTGCCCCTGCTTTCTTAGATCCAGCTGTTATCTTCTCTAGAGCCGAAGGAGCTATGACAGGAAGACCCGGAAAAGTTTCCCTGTATTTATTAGGAGTCCATTCTGGATGATAGGTCTTCATATGGATACCTGTGATATTAGAGGTAGCTCGATTACATATCTGACATATCAGATAGTCTTTTCCGAGTTCTTTACCATCCTTGAGAGTGAATTCTCTTCGGCATGCATCGCTACAGAACTTAGAAGTTGATGATTTTGGTGGATATGGAATACTGCAGTTCTTGCAAGGTTTCTCTTCCAGAGAAGTTTTAGGGGTTCCCATTTTTCTTTTAAATATAAGGAAAAAATCGGCAGAAAAAAATAATTCTTATAGGGGAAACCGTTAAAAAATCGTTAAATTATATTATAATCTGGAGTAAATCTTATAGAGGGCTCTTTTAGCTATTCCTAAAAAAGAATTATTTTTTTCGGATATTAAGGAATTTATTGAAACATTCGAGTTTTTTTGATCTATAATATTAGTAGTGGGCAAAAAACATTTTCCAATTTGTCTCGGTGCAACGAAGATAGAGAACCTATGTGATTGATATTCTTTAAGAACTGAGGTCTGATAGTCTCTAAGTTTGATATAGTTTAACCCAGTATCTGTCATTACCTGACAATATTTAGAAAAATAGGTCACATCCTCTGCGCATTTTTTGATTTCTATTAATTCCTCTTTGGTGTACTCAAAAAGAATATTAGCTCTTTTGAATTCAGGGTTGTTATCGTGGAATGGGTTTTCAACACTTTTAAAATCTAAACCCTCCTCGTCGGCTTTTCTCATCAGCTCATTTACCCTTTCAGTAGACCAATAATTACTATCGTCTTGTAATTCTTTTTTTGCTATTTCTGCCATTTTCTAAGTTTTAAAAAAGATCATCGTCTAGGGTGTATTCGTCGTCAACCTCTATGTTATCCGATTCTATTCTATCCACATCTATTATTTTCTTGTACCTTGCGTTAACTACGGTATCTGGGTCCAAGCCTTTAATTTTTTCCTCATCTATTTCGATGGGTTTAACATCCTCGATTTCTCCTCCGAGAAGTTCTCTAATTCCTTCCATCATATTTTTTGTTCCCCTGCTTTTTATGGTTCCAGTCTCAGATGTATCGGGAGACGATATGTAAAGATCGTCCTCTGATTTTTTCATGGATATCCCATTTGCGTGGTTCTTTTCGTCTATTTCGATTCTTAGCTTTTTGTATCCCTGTTCCATTTTATCCATGTAGTTCTGGTAATCTTTAGGCATTTGCATGATCTGGGATTGAAGACTAGCAAGCACTTCAAAAAGACGGGGCTGTGTGTTTCCCAATTCTATCTCTTCTAGAATTTTAGTTATTGCGTGCTGAGCAGACTTTAGCTGAAACATCATGGCGGAAAGATTTATAGCATCCATTTTTTTCTTCTGCTCTAAATGATCTGCTCCCCCCATTCTTTGGGCATCCACATAAAAATCTGTGAGAGAATCTAAAAGAGCCTTGGCCTCGGTGAAAGCAGTGGATTTTTCTTCTGAATAATCCATAAGATCCGAAGATTTTATTCTCGGAAGATCTAATGTATTAGCATCTATTACGGAATCTAAAGATTCTTCCATTATAATAGAATCCAAGCTTTCTTTTATTTTTTCTTCTATGACTTTTTCCGGTTTCGGTTTTCTTCTAGGCATAAATTATCTATTTCTTGCAAATTTAGGCGTTCCTAATAGGGGTTTACAGTTATCAATTATAATAGAATTCTGTTCGTCCCTAACTATATTTTGGTTTAATACAGTGGATTGTACATCTATATCTATCATATTTTTAAATAATCTTATATTACTTAAATAAATTGGACCTGTCCATATTTTATATGTGTTGGAATCTGTTCCATAGAAAGGGTCCTCGGTAAGGTTAACTATCCAGCTGGATCCAGTAGAACCAGTAGAACCAACTATAGTGGTAGGATCATCGAAAATTAAAGATCCTGTAACAGAATCATATGACGTAACTTGGGATATCTGATAATTGCTAGCACTCTTATATACGTTAATAGATTGTCCAGGAATATAATCCAATTGGGATTCTATTATGATTCCTCCCGATCCTCCTAATTCAAAATAACTGTCCGAATGTGCTAAATAGATAGGCTGTGGACTAGGTGGTGCAGAAAATGTCAGAGGAGAAGCTAGACCCCTAAGGTCCTGATGAACTGATGTGAGATTAGAAGACTGTTCTAGTGTGTCTTCAGGGTTATATCCCATTCCCCAACAGTTCAGGGAAATCTGTTTATATAAATTTGAAAAATTAAAAACTAGGCCGTACCATTCGGAAAATTCGGGGGTAAATTGTAGGGATGAATTCCACTCGTAATCATTTATCTTTATTATAAAACTTCCAGCGTTTAAAAAGGATATTCCTTTGTCGTCAGTTACCCCGGAGTGAACAATATCTACCCTTACCCCTTTTAAATTGGAATCCTCTTCATATAGTCCATCTATAAGATTTCGACTTTGAGCTTTCTGCATCTTCCAGTTTATAGGGGCTTGAGAAAAATTGGGAGATTTATTTTCTATGGTGAAAGTATAATCATCTATAACACTAAGAACTTTATATCCGCCTGTGTGGGTCGCGTCTCCTAAAATAGAAACGTAACCTTCGGGATTTGATCCGTAATCGATCCAAGGGGAAAGTCCATGCTTGGCAGGGGAGGATGAAAAGGTTAAAACCGAATCAGTGCTAGAAATTAGGGAAAGATTTCTTATTGGATAAGAAGATTTAGATAAGCTCTGGTTATTGTAAATGTTTCTAAGGGAAAACCAGCACGAAAAAGAAATTTCTCCTCTAGTAGTTATTTTGGGTAATTCTTTATACCTTATTGCATTTCTATAGCTTCCGGCCTCGGTAGTAAATTCAGGAACATATTTAAAGGATGAATCTAGATCGTAATAGTGGTTAAAAACTATAGTCCAATTGTTATTAAGATCGTATCCTATCGTGGAAAGTCCTTTGTATATATAGGATCTGACCGGATCTTCTATTATCGAATTGATCGTTCTGTATTGTTGTGGTTTTGCTATTTTCTTTTCCTCGTCTCGTATTTCTTCTCCGAATAAACTTTCTGTGGTTAATGAAATTCCTTCTAATTCTTCTTTATAAGCAGGATCCTGAAAATATGTATTGCTTTTTGGCTGATATTTTTTAAGCTCTATCTTAAAATAGACAGGGGAATACATGAAATCCCTAAATAGGTATGTGGAATTTATCTCATATATTCTATTGGTTAGAGGAAAATAAATTATATCTCTCTTTCTGGGCTGAGATCCTTTTCCGAAGTTTTCTTCAAAATACCTTTTGTCTATATGGATCTCGAAAGGTTCGTCGAATTGAAGACCGAATGGGTCAAAATTTATTTTATTGTCCGGAAATTGATTTCCGGGAACCATTATTTTTACACATTTTTCATCAACGACGTCAAATATAGTGTATTCTCTCAAAGAAACATCTCTTCCTCTGGCTTGTGGCTGAACTGAATAATAGTTGACATCAAACCCGAAAATTTTATTTACCATAAAGCTTAAATCGTTATAAAGATTTACTGCTTTATTTACGTTATATGGTTTGAATGTGAATTTACAATCTGAAAATATCACAGGTCTTTTTGATATCTCATTGGAGCAAACAGGAGAAGGGTAAACTATGTTCTTTTCTTCCGGATCTGCATAGGTAAGATCCAATTCAAATTCAGTTATAACTATATTTGAATCCATAGGGGAATCCGGAATTTCTATAAAAGTCCCGTCTGGATTTTTAAGGACAGAGGTAAATCTAAATTCAGGGTAGAATTTATTATTGGCTTCTAAAGGGATTTGATAGATTTCTGAAAAATTATTGGTTAGCCCATTTAAAGCTGTTCCTACATTTTCCCAAAGTGACCAACTTTTTCCATCAATCGAATATCTAAAATCTATTGATATATCTTCGGAGTCTAAAGAGGGTCCATTGTTATTGCTATTTGCTGTGTTTATGATCCATCCATTATACGAGGAAACCCTTTCGAAAGGAGTATCCCATGTTAAAACCCGGTAGTTACCAATATATGTGAAATTTAAACCACTATTTAACTGTTCTATCCTAATATCATATTCATTAGACGTGGAACAAGGTTTATAGTAATTTATACCTTCTTGAGTTATTTGGTGATATCCCTCACACCCTATTTGCTTAGCTCTAGCTAATGCAGAATCTATAGTAGAATATAGATTATCGGTGGAACTATTTGGATATTTTTTGGTATTTTGGAGTCCGTCTTGGTAGGAGTAACGGGGATTGGTTAGATTAAACTGTTCCCCGTTTCCGTTATTTACTGGTGTACCTTTTTTAGGAAATTTGTCCTGTGGGTAAAAATTCATGTCCGCTATTTATTGTTATATATCCAAAGCGGAAAGTAAGGTGTTGTGTGTCTATTTTATAGTTACGGTTCCTGTTTCGAAATCATATTCACAAGGGCCATATTCCTCGTCCAATTTTTTCTTTAGATCTATTTCTCTTATTCTAATCTTTTCCGCTTCTTCGCAAAGATTACCTAATTGTAAATTCATTAAATGGAGATCTTTTTCATATAGGGATATCTCTATTTTCAATCTTCCTATTTTGATAACGTTATCCGTTAAATCATTTTTTAATTTTTCTATTTCAGAAAAAAATTCCTCTCTTACTTTAATTGGTTCTGACATAAT
>Ga0247723_1001844_pt1 | contig 11944 bp, 22 predicted proteins | sample MSEWelMarce5H_FC_FD_189079 | JGI IMG/M metagenome (GOLD analysis project Ga0247723, IMG submission 189079) | Subsurface sediment microbial communities from gas well in West Virginia, United States - MSEEL Well Study Marcellus 5H_FC | ecosystem: Environmental > Terrestrial > Deep subsurface >...
AAGCAACTGCTGACTCAAGGAGCTTGTTGCCACGCTTGACGTTGGCATCCCAGTCAATCTCAAAGCGTTGAGCTGCAATAGTTTTGGTTAATGCTGAAGCACCCCAGTTACTGCTGTAGTTTTGAGCACCAGCTTCTTTGCGATTAGATGACTCATGAGTTTCAAATTCTGTCAATGCTTGGAACGCATCAAGACGTGTGCGACCTTCATTACCACGACCAGACGTGAATAGCTCACCAATGCGCGCAGCTTTCTGAACAAGGGCATTTGTTCCCTTTTCCATGTTCCGACCCTGAATACCAGCTGCCCATGCCTTAGCCTCGTCTCTGGAGCAATCTTTCTCATACGCTCTCTCAAGCATAGACTGGAACAAGTTGGACGTGCCAGCAAATCCGTCAATAGCGTCAATCAGACGCGCAACATTAACCTCAAGCATTTGCGTGTGTTTAGCTTTGCCAATCTCCTTACCTGAAGTCATAGACGCCATAAAGGTGTTATTGCAAACTGTGCAGAAGTTAAGGTATCTAGCAGTGAGTGCAGTAGTTTTGTCAAAAGAATCTAATACAGTAATGAAGTCTTCAAACTTGCGACCAGCAACTTCAAATCCCTCGGTAACTTTAAGAGATGCGAATAGCTTTCGACGATTATCAACAGTGCCAGCAGATACAATCTGGTAAGGTGTTTGACCCATACCTTTCTTGATAACCTCCCAGAACATCTTGATGGAGGATGGTTGATAGCTTGAGCCATATGGATCACCAATAGGAAGCCAGTCGTCATTAGCAAGAAGAATCTTGAACTCAGGATCTTCTACATAAACATCGCGTGTTACTCCAAAGTAATCTTGTTCTTGCTTCTTGTAGTAAATAGGAGACTCTACTACATCGAAGGGCATAGAGTTGTCTTGATTGACCTCATCAACAATAGTTGTAAGGTTGTGCCATGCTTGGGTAAGTCCAGCTTGGATGTCGCGTTCTTTGATTAGGTGTGCCATATTTTTGTTGTATTTTATGTTGTTTGTTGTAGTTGTTGGCTATGGAGCCATCTGGTTTATCAAGGAATCCACCTAGTAGGGTGGAGTGGAAAGGAAAAGTGATTTATGTTGGAGATGCTAGACAAGCGCTCGCTGAGCACAGAATTACTTTTGAAGAGCGTGATGAGTTTCTTGGAGCTATCTATGCAGCTAACCCTGTATTGGTCAGTAATCCAGATGCTAAGTCTGTATATCGAATGCACATTGGAGACTTTCTCCATTACCTCCAGGCACTAAAGGCAAGATGGTCGAATGGATTGCCATTAGTCAGTAAAGAAGAGGCGCTACGTAGAGCGCACATCTGCAATGTTTGTCCTCAAAAATCACAAGTAAATGGTTGTTATGGATGCAGTGGCATATCAAAACTACTCATGCATATTCCTGAAAAGTTCATGGAAAACAATGCAGGTTGCGGAGTTTGCAAATGTTATCTGAATAACAAAGTGTGGATGGGAGAAGAAGTATTGTCAGTAGATTCTAGAGATCTTGAGTATCCTTCAGATTGCTGGATGAACGAAGTTTCTCTTCAGCAGTTACCTGTTGATGACACTTAATGCATAAAGCTCTAAATCCAGATGCTTCGCAGAATAACCGTTGAGCAAAACTAGGAAGGTCTTCAAAGTCTCTCAAGCTACCAGCTGGGATAATGTGATCAATTTGAATCTCTTTCGCAGGATACACATCTTTACAGATAGCGCACTTGTAATGCTTTGCTGCTCTATTGGTCTTTTTATTAACCCTAGTATCAACATATGCTGCTTTTAGGCAATCAAACTTAGGTTGCCATCTGGAGCTAGCACTACGTAATGCGCTTCTAATAAACCCAAAGAACCTAGATTTTGTCCATGTCCCACTGTTGTAAGGACGATCTATATCTAGTTTTCTCTTTACTGGCTTTGCTTTTTTCTTACTCATATTCTTTCTCATGACAAAGCTCGCATATTAAACGTAAGTCCACAATCTTTTGTAGTGAATCTTTTTTGATTCCTTTTGCAGGAAAACTTACGAATGATTTTTTTGTCATTGAAAAGTAACGCTCAACATCATCGTTGATTTCTTGAGCGGTTGCTTTGCTTTTGCATTCTTGACACTCAATTACAATATCTTTTAGTTCTATTAATTCATCCATATCAAACCAGTGATTTAGGGCTATCATCTTTTTCTATTGTTTTCTTAAACATTGTATTGGAAACTTCATGATACACTACGATACCTTCTGGTTTCATAAATCCTGGAGCAGCTTTGCTTCCATGTTCTTTCAAGTGATTAAGGCATTGCTCAATAGCTTCTTCTTTGAATTCTCCATCATACAACACAGGAACTAAATCGCAGCACTCGGGAAGAACATCTTGATACTTGATGATATTTTGGTCACCTTTCTTAATCAATTGAGGTTCTTCGTTGTGTTTGCACCACCGAATTGTATTGAATAAACTAAAACGCTTTTCTTGAAGTCCGTAATTGCATTGGATACCTTTACCCCACCATTCGCCAAAATGCTGTCCTGGACCAAGCTTGCGCAATTCTTTTCTATTCTCTTGCGCCCATTTAGCAAATCCATAATTGTCATTGCTTGGAAAAATCCATCGAGTTCTACTGCCAGCATACATGAACATGATATTGTCACCTTCTTGCCATACATCAATACAGCCATCTGTGTCCATCTCATCATTAATGTTGTATTTTACAATACAGATTTGAGCATTAGTTCCATCAATTTTTTCTGTAACCACTATCCTACGTGATAGTCTTGCTATTTTGGGAAATCCTTTAAAGTCAATCATAAGAAAAAAGCAGACTATATTCGGTCTGCCAGCGAGTTAATTTAACTATTTTTTACGAAGTCGCGCCATACTTTCATGACGACTTCCTCTCAATCATCCGTCATTGGGATTTCATCGGCAGAAGCTTCTTTAAGTTGCTTCTCACCAAACCACCACAATGCAGCAAATTCAGGAGCACGAACAACCATCTTTTCAATGGTTTCTTTAGGAATCTCCATTACACGAAGAGCTTCTTGAAACTCAAAAGTAAATAGAGCCATTTGTCTAGCTAGTTCATGCAATGGCACTTTAGCAGTAGGTGTTTCTGGTAATGAGACAGCACTAGGAGCAGGTGCAGCTGGCAACGATGTGCTACTACCAGCAATAGAACAACTCTCACTGGAGATGCTTACAGCGCCATTGTATTCATTCTTTTTAAGAGTTCCTACAAATGTAACTGTGTCACCTTGTTTCAAGTTGCAGTCACAGGCAGCACCCCATAAAGACATTTTGGACTTACCAGAATTGTCTGAGATGCTGATGTTGCGATAGTTCTTTCCATTTGAACTTAGCTTTGTTTCATAGACTGCATCAATCTTGACGGGTCCTAGAGACATAGCTGTGCCTTTTGAAGGCAGGTTTAATACTTGATGAATTGTGCTTGGCATATTATTTCAATCAAAGTTTTCTTACAAATCAAAAATCCTCACTTGCGGCAGCTTCTAATTCTTTTGATGTCTTAATTCCATCACGAACATAAAGAACTTTGCCATTACCAACATAGGTTTTTGGTTTTTTGGCTTTGCGGTCTTCTTCGTTCTGGCTAAGTGTAGCCGCTACGTTTTGTTTGTAGTCGTCATTCTTATCATCTACAAAAAGAGTCAGAGGAATGTAAGTTCCGCTTTTAGTAGTGACGAATGTGGATGGATCTAGTTTGTCCAGATGTTCTTTCTTTAAGCTAATGCTAATAATTGCTGACATAATTTTATTTACTTAGTCTAGTTTTGTTGTTTTGATATGATGCTTGAACTGTTGGGTAATCACCATAAGGAGTTGTTTTTGCTTTTGCATATTTCGCTTCAAGCTCGGCAAGAGTAGCTTGCGCGTTAAAAGATGCAATAATTTTATCGACCATTTCTGGATTTAATCCAGTAGGACTATCCCCCTTGCCATGGTCATTGGTAGCGTCAGCATCTTTAGTGTCATCAATGCAGAACAAACCATTAAGAGCATACTTGCGTGAATATGATGAACAAGCTCCAGTAACTTGAGCTTCATCCATACCTTTTTTGCTTTCTGCTTCACGCGCAAATGCTGTAGTGGAAATAGTTTCCCCATCTGCTGTAAAGCTGGCAGTTGATTTAACGTAGATTCTCCCGCCAATATCTACCATCTCATCACTCAGGATTACGATTGCCTTGTGTTTTTCAAGATGTGGTTTGAGTGCTTCCAAGATTGACTCTGCCGATCTGTAACGATAGTTACCAAATTTGTTTTCTAGGTTTTTGGGAGCAATTAATTCTGATTGAATTTGTTGCAATTTTTCTGCTGCTTTTTGCATTCTTTTTATTTTGGTTGGTTGATGTTATGGTTAATTGGATTCTTGTTTGAACTGAGAACAACAATGTGCAAATCCACAAAAGGAACTACAGAAAGTCTTCTCACCTGCTCGCTTCTCAATGATTTCTCCAGGTTTAATGTTCTCATCAGCTTCTGCTCTAGTGTCATACACACGTCTTGCTCGCTGCGCATCTGGTTTCTTGACTGCGAAAGTATCTGGTTTTGCCCATTGCTCATCTAATGTGCATCTCCTTGGTTCCCCAAGCGAAGCTTTGTGATGTTCTGCAACAGTTTCCGTAATGATCTTTTTAGCATACTCTGCGTCATAAGGATGAACAAAGACTTTGATTGGTGTCTTTGGGTAAGAAGGATCTACCTTGCTTTGCATATATTTCCAATCACGTTGAAAATATACTACTCCTACATACTCACACTTGATGCCGTTTTGTTCAGCAAGCCAAGCATTCATTTGAACTTGCTTGTAATGTTCATCCTTAGCTTTCTCTTGGACACCACCAGTAGCTTTGTAGTCATAAAGACAGTTGTCTGCCCAGTAGTCCATTTGACCTGAGATAGTAACAGTGTCATTACCAACTTTGATTTTAGCAAAGTTTCTAATTTCTGCTAACTCACCTTTCTCTGGTCGTGCATACTTCTCAAGGATGCTATGGATTGCTGTGCCTAGGAGCGCCATGAAGGACGCATACTCGTCTTTTATGGGTTCTGACTGCGTAGCGAGGTAAGTGCGTTGTGGAGGGCTTACAAGCTGCGTAACGGTATAGTCTGATTGACCCTTACTGTATTCACTTGATGCTAATGCGCGAGCAAAAGGCGCGGGTAGTGATGTAATTGTGTTATCGTTCATGATTTTTCATTCAGTATTGATCTTCCGCTAGCCATAATAAGTATTAAATACTGCGGGAATGAAATACCCATAGCAAGGCTAATACCATTTAGCAATGCCCATTCAATGATTGCCGCTTTTTTTGTCTTTTGTTTAACTCCTTCTAGTTCAAGTAGTTTCCTTAATCTGATTTGAATTTCTTCTAATTTTGGATGCATTTTATTATAATTGGTTTTGGTTGGTTGCTTTTGCTATTGCAGACTGAACCATTTGCCAAGCTTCTAAAGGAATATGATTATCATCATTTTTTAGATTTTTTAGCGCTTCTAGCATATCTGGAGCAGCAGCAATAAGGTAAGCGTTTGCTAATTCTTCTTCTTTTGATTTACCTTGCACTCCTCCATCATCATCTTCTCCGCAACCATAGATTACTACGCTAAATGCATCGGCTTCAATTCCAGGTCGGTCACCATAACCACGTTCAAATATAGTCCAAGGTCCAGGTGTGTGTTTACTTTTGTTCATATTGTTTTTATGTTTTGTTTGATTTACGATGCTGTATTTTCAACGCATTTCCTGCATCTTGATCATCTTTATTAACAATTGCTTGTAATACAATGAAAAGTGCAGCGTTGCAAAGTTCCCAATAAGGTTCTCCTATTCGTTTTTTAACAATATGTTCAACACTCCAGACTTCTTGATAAGCGCTGAACAATGATTGTGCTTCTTCGGAGAAACGATCTGGCAATTTAAGTGTATCCATATTCTATTTCTACTCTGGAGCTTGGCATATATTAAATAACTGATACTAGTCTTGCAATGCTATCACAAAGATATGTTTCATAACTACGTGTCTCATCAAGGTAGCCTAAACAATGAGCTAGCTCTTCAATAAGTGTTGACACAAGATAGTCCATATTTTTGAACGCTTCCAAACTTAAATGAATCTCACCATCCTCAACAAAAGCAATTAAATTTTGGTCTTCGGTTTTGATGAATTTAATTGGGAAATCAATATTGAAACCTGCACGTTTGATTTTTCTTAGTGCTTGCTCAAGCATTATTGATTGGATACTCTCTAATTCTACAGCAGCATATACTACTTTTTCTTGTGGAATATATGACTTTAAGTTATTCATCAAAGTTGCAGGGTGATTAATCCTAGCATCTAAAACAGCGTTCTTAAACGATTCACTCCAACTAATAAAAGACTGAACAGCAAATAATTCTTCTGCATAATCTTTTGATGTAATCCATTCATTCATTGATACAGGATGTTCTGAACTTGAAATGATTTTAACTATATCCCAACATAAACACCATTCGTCTTTGATTGTTCTATCTTCTGTTAAATCAACTTTACTATGAATGTTGTATCCATATCTAGCTTTTTTTAGCTTGCCAACATAGACATTCTTGAAGAATACTTTACCAGCATATTTTCCTTTTAGGACTTGAAGATTGCCATAGTCATGAACTACATCACTTAAGTGATCGTCATTTGTTAAGAAGTAATCACCATAACCTTTTGCAAGATCGTGGAAATCAGCTGAGTCAATCTCAATAACGCTGCCATTTTGAATGTCTTGTGCATCAAAACACATTTTCCCATCTTCGTCCATAGTGTTGCTATATAGCTCTCTAAGGACTGTCCAAGGCTCCCAATGTGAACCATAGTGCATTGTAAATGGAAGCGCTGTATTATTGTCATAAACAACATTAATGTCGCTTCCTCTGAATGTGTCTTTAGTCTGGCTAAAAACATGCTCGTCAGGAACACCGTCGATATAATTGGTGATCTTGATTTGCCAGCCAAGTCGCAGAGAAATAGCGATGGCGTATTTGAGTCCTGTGCCAAATCTACCAATAGGATTGATAGAGTTAGGTTTAGCTGAGACTCCAATCATTGACCAGCTCTTAGGGTCAATCTGTGTATCTGTTACGAAGAATGTTTTCATTGCAATATTACCTCAAGGAACTAGCAAACATATTTGATCATTTTGTCCCATTCATGTTCTAAGGTTTCAGGTTGATAATTAAATAAAAAAATGCTTTCATTTCTAATATGATATTTTCCCTCTATGGATAACCTTGGAGCTTTCTCGCTATAATACCAATTACCGTCTGAATCCATTGATACAAAACCAGCTTTTGTAATTCCTGCTCTATTTAAACTTTTATTGATTTTTTCATAAATATATGTTCCTTCAGAGCCAACTACTCGATGCAGTTTTACTGTTTCTTTGGGTGGCGCTTTGATTGTCAATGTTACTTCGTCTCCAGGACTCATTTGATTATACGCATCAATAAATAATTGTAGTGCGTCATCAATATTTTTAGTTTCAATTACTTTCGTGTTTTGGCTCATTTGATTTCTAGGTTATGTTGTTGTGGTGATTTAAGGACAGACAAAAGAATCTCAAGGCTTTTATTGTTCTCTGGTCTAAGCAAAGGATTTTCTTTTACATTTGTTTGCGTATTTACTAGCGCTGTGATTTCCTTTTTAACATCACTATACATTAAAGACTTGTTTCGACCAAGATTACCTCTTTCTGCAAGCAGCTTATCTGTTTCATCACTACTAAACTCAAGTTCAATGCGAATTGTTTTACCCCAAACTGACGACATACAGCTTGATAACTCTTCTTCTTTTTTATTAACAAGGTTAGCTATTGCAATTTCATGAATCTTTTTATCAATCTTTTTGCGTCTTTCTTCCATTGCTTTATTGTGCGCAATACGTTGTTCAATTTCTTTTTGAACTAAAGCTTCAATGATTTGCGTTTTTGTTGCTTTTGGAGTCGTTGACTCGCTTGTGCTTTTGATGATTTGTGTGGACATATTAGTAGGCAAAAATGTTTAGTGTTTTAGCTTTTGCAAGTTTCACTTCAAGTGTTTTTGTTTTAATGTAAATTGACCCTTTAGATTTTTTCATTTTAATAATATCTCTTTCTTTAATATCAAATGAATCACGCTCATTTGTTTCTTCACAATAAGCATAATTAATAGAAATTTGTTGATTGTATGAGTAATCGCTAAATGGCTTACAAAATGCAGAAATATATTCAACAGTTTCTGTTTTTGTATATTGAGCATATGTTTCAATATCTGGAATCTGCCTAAGCATATATTTCTTTTTTTCATGATTTCCTTCTGAGTATGCTATATATTCAAGACCTTTTCCTTGAAGCTCTTTATTTAAGTCTGGTAATAATATTACTTTCTCAAGTGTTACAACAGCGCTGTATGCACTGTCGTCAATGCTTTGAATGTTTATAATATCCTTAAATTTATCAGGAGTTTCGTTGTGAATAAGACATTCTTCAATCAAGCAAGAAATAGCATCAGGTGAAATTGCGCCTGAGGTTTCAACGTATTTATGCAATTCTTTATTTAGTGTTACATCAGATACTTTGTCATCAATCATTTGATGTAGAGCAATTTCAGAAAACTCTTCAAATCGTTTATGGTAACGAACTCGCCCAGGTCTATTATTGAAGTATTTTCCAATGTCAGAATTATTACTTGTTAGTAAAAATAAATGCTTATTATGTGTTGTTCCATCAAGCAAACTAAGCATTGAGTTTTTGTGATCTTCATCATCATATACTTTTTCAAACTCATCAATGAAAACAATACATGGATTAGGGATGTTGCTCAGGAATGTCTTAAAGCCTTCATTACTATGCGCTGCATTAACGCAAATCACTGGCATAGATGAGCCAATGCAAATTTGTTTAGCAGTTAAAGTTTTACCGCAACCTTTAGGCCCAGAAAGTAAAACGCTCATGCCTCGTTTTAACCCTGTAAATGTTTTGATTACGCGCAAACTGAAGTCTGGGCAATCACCATAGATTTTGTCTGGTAAGGTAAATGCTGCACGATGTTCAAGATAGTATCCTGTCATTGAATCGTAACCAATGTCGTAAAAAGCTGTGCTTAGATCATGGTTAATTGCTGTGGCTCCCGTTAATTGGGTTCTGTTTCCTGATTGGATGGTATTCATTTTTTTGTGTGTTTGGAGATTGGCAACCGTTCTAGTTCTCCCGAACTTCCTGCAACAGGAACTAGACTTATAATTACAAGTTAAGACGAATACTTGTATCAGTTTTAAGTGCTCTATGAAAGCAACGGTTATTTATTGGAGAGTGGTGTCCTGTGCGCTCGGCATTGTGAGTCTGACTTATTCTTGGTTGGTTACGTCCAACGCTCAGAGGAATTTAGTAGCAGCTTTCATCCGCAGAACTTTTTATCTTGCTTACCGTATGCAAGGCTAGCTTGACGCTACTAGCGGTTTCATAAGGGTTGCTCTTTAATCGAGAGTTCCTAATGCTTAAGGCAGCGTCTTTCCGCTGTGTCAAATTATCTATTTGTTCTTACTGCCATCATGTCTTCTTTATTAATGACATATGCTGACCAACAAGCTTCAAGTTTTAATGTATCAACATTGATTGATTGATTGAAGTTCTCAATCTCTTCTACCATCACCTCATGCGAAGCTAACTTTAGTCTGGCTAAATCAATCTTATGGTTTGCATGACACGCCATAAGTAGGATCATGTAGTCATCACCTGTAAATCCTGGAAGTATATTCCATTCATCACAAATCATTGCAATTTCGTAAATCTCTGCACGATCTTCTGGTGATACATAAAGCTTTAACTTGCTCATACTTTATTTATTTATGAATCTTCATCTCTGTCTTTTGCGCATTGACATAAACACAAAATAAAAACCACTAAATACAAAATGCCAATAAAGCAGAAAACAAAAAATACAGGATGTGTTTTGAGTAGTTCAATCATTTGCGTGTGTTTCTCTATCATCTATTTTATTTTCCATATAATTTGATTTGATATTTTCTATTTAGCCAACTAAAATCACGCCATGGACAAAAAGCCATTAATGCAAAAACTTGGTTTAGAGGGTTTTAATAAACCTAAGAGAACTCCGTCTCATCCAAAGAAGAGTCATGTTGTATTAGCCAAGGAAGGCGACAGGACGAAGCTTATTCGTTTCGGGGAACAAGGTGCAAGCGTAGCTGGAAAGCCCAAGGCTGGCGAATCTGAGCGAATGAAAGCCAAACGCAAGTCATTCAAAGCAAGACATGCTCGTAACATAGCAAAAGGCAAGATGTCAGCGGCATGGTGGTCAGATAAAATCAAATGGTAGTTGACTTGGCTTAGGTAAAGTGGTATAATTGGTTATGAAGCCAATTGCTGATACTAGAGTTCAAAAAGATGATGGAAAGTTTATTGCTACTTGCATTTGCGGAAAAACAAATAAATACAGCAGCAAGCACAGGGCATTGAAAATGTTAAATACTGGAAGATGTATTTCTTGTAGGCCCGATTATCGTTCAGCTAATGATAGAGTAGATAATATTTACAGAAGAGATGACGGAAAATGGTGTTCTAAATGTGAATCCTGCCAATCAGAGCAAGCTTACACACGGAAAGATCATGCAAGATCAAGCAGTAGAAAAGGATGGAAATGCAAAAAATGTGTTTCTTTAGAAAAATCTTTTTCAGCTAATCAACCAACTGGATGCAAGGCTAGAACTTACCACAGATTTAAATCATCTGCTATTTCTAGGGGACTTTCTTGGGGAATAAATGAAGAAGAAATGTTCCAAAATTATAATGGCATATGCTGCATGAGTGGAATGTATATTAGCTTAGAATACAAAGAACAAACTGCATCATTAGACCGCATTGACAACTCTAAAGGATACGAAGTTGGAAACATTCAATGGGTTCACAAAGAAATTAATATGATGAGAGGTCCTCTTTCTGTTGACAGGTTTATTGAACTATGTGAATTTATCTCGTCACGAAGGTGAAGTGGTGATAACAATTTCTTATGATGAACAACAAGAAAATGGCCGGTTACGGCAAAATGATGGGAGCAGCCAAACCAGCTGCTAAGAAAATGGCTAAAAAAATGGCTCCAGCAGCCAAGAAAGTAGCTAAAAAACTGAAATAACAACCTAGCGTAGCCTCAGAAATGGGGCTGCGCTTTTCCCTTTTATGAAAAAGACTAAAAGCACAGTTAATTCCGCAGGTAACTACACAAAGCCTACTATGCGCAAACAGTTATTTAACAAGATTAAAGCTGGAACTAAAGGTGGTGATCCTGGAGAATGGAGCGCTCGCAAAGCCCAGTTACTTGCTTCTGAATATAAGAAAAAAGGAGGAGGATATAAATGAAAAAGCCACAACAAGACCTTAAAAAATGGACTGAAGAGAAATGGAGAACATCTGATGGTTCTCCTTCTAAAGGCAAGAAGCGATATTTGCCTGATGCTGCATGGGGAGCGTTATCTTCTAGTGAGAAGGCTGCAACTAACCGTGCTAAAGCAACAGGCAATAAAGCTGGAAAGCAGTTTGTGAAGCAACCTAAGAAGATTGCTGACAAAGTGCGATCATATCGTAAATAATGATTAGGAATTGATTTTCATTTGTTCAAGTAATAATGTTGTTCTTGCTTCAATTTTATTAAGAGTTTCTAAAGCTTTTAATCTATCTTCATTTTGACGAGTATGTCTTAGATTGTCTATTTCATATGCAAAATCCATACCTAAGTCATACAGTTCATTATCCACAGGAGAGTTCCCATTACCTCTTGGTAAAACTTTACATAACTGTCCACAAGCGCAAGTTACCCAGTTATCAGCAAGAGAATTTGCTTCATCAAAATAATCTTCACTTACTGATTCCATGTCTTGCTTCAAGAATGCAAACC
>Ga0247723_1001845_pt1 | contig 11939 bp, 10 predicted proteins | sample MSEWelMarce5H_FC_FD_189079 | JGI IMG/M metagenome (GOLD analysis project Ga0247723, IMG submission 189079) | Subsurface sediment microbial communities from gas well in West Virginia, United States - MSEEL Well Study Marcellus 5H_FC | ecosystem: Environmental > Terrestrial > Deep subsurface >...
ATTTGGCAGATTCTGTTGTGGATCGCTTTAAATCAGTTTTTGACGACCGTTATTTTATAGAGCTTCAGTATCACGGTATTGATGAACAAAAGCACAACACTCCTCATCTTCTTGAGTTTGCTAAAAAATATGGTGTAAAAACTTGTGCTTCTAATGATGTCCATTATCTTGACAAACTTGATTGGAAGCTTCACGATGTCCTTATTCAAATGAGAGACCAACGTGATGCTTCTTCTGGTGTTGCTAAGAAGAATGGCAAGAAAGAAGCTTATGGCTCTCACCAGTTTTATCTCAAGGGTAGAAAAGATATGGAAAAGATATTCGGGTCTCTACCTGAATGTCTTGATAACTCTGTTTTAATCTCTGAGATGGTGGAAGACTTTTTCAAACTCGATGTAGAGCATAATCTTCCAAAAGCTAGAATTCCAGTAAATGATCCAGAATTTAAAGCTTTCTGGCAACGTAATCTTCCTTACAATAATGAGAATGAAGCTTATCTTGCATTCAGAGCTTTTTCAGGATTAAAGAATCTCGGTCATGATAAAAACAAAGACTACATGAAGCGTCTTAAGTCAGAACTTTCTCAGATTTGGTATATGGGTGTTACTGACTACTTCCTCATCCAAAATGAAATGGTTGAGTTTATGAAGTCCCAGAATATCTACTATGGCATTCGTGGTTCTGGTGTCGGTTCTTTGGTTAACTATTGCCTTGATGTTTCTTCTGTTGACCCTATTCGTTGGAACTTAATGTTTGAGCGCTTCCTTAATCCTGGTCGTGGTACTCAATATGACATTAACATTTACGACTATCCAGCAAAAATGTGGTTAGCGGAAAATGGTAAACAAGACCAAGTTCCATTTTCAAAAGCCATAACTAAAGCTTGTAAGGATTGGCTTGTAGAAAACCCTCAATATGCTGAACATGAACCAGATATTTTAAAAGAGGTATGGGTTTTAGAAAATCAGGGTTTGGCTTCTTATCTTTGTGATTTATCTAATAAAGGTATCGTTTCCAAACATAATGATAGCAATCTTTGGACTGCTCATATTCTTGGTATTTGTGAAAAAGCTCCAGAGGGCGAGTTAAAAGTTTCTAAAATTGCTACACTTCCTGACGTTGATACTGATATTGATGCTTCTCGTCGCTCAGAAGTTATTGATTGGGCTGTTGGGAGATTTGGAGCAGAACAGGTAGCTCAGATTGGTGCTTGGGGTACTTATGGTGCGAAAGCTGCTGTTGTTGGTGCTTTAAAAACTTCTGAACGATTTATTGAAAAATATGGCGCTCAAACTCACCATGAAGCACTAAAAGTTTCTGGTTCTATTCCCAAGGTACCAGATATTACAATTGATGATGCTTTAGTTGATTCACAAGATTTTCGACAATTTTATTCGATGTGGAAAGAAGAAATTGACATTGCTAAAAAACTTGTCGGCACTATTTCTAACTTCTCTGTTCATGCTGCTGGAGTTATTATTTGTGGAGACCCTGTAAGTCAACACGCTCCTATTGAAAACTCTAAAGGCAACTTGTGTTCTGGCTTTGATATGTTTAATGTTGAAAGAGTAGGTCTAGTTAAATATGACTACCTTGGATTGAACACATTTACTCAGATTTCAAACACGATTCAAATGATTAAAGATCGCAGAGGTAAAGAGATTAATGTTCGAACAGACATTAACTTAGAAGATCCGAAAATTTATCAGAATATTTATGCTAAGGGTAAAACTGCATCTGTATTTCAGTTTGCTTCTAGAGGTATGCAAGACGCTTTGAGAAAAGTTAATGCATCAAATATGGAAGACCTTATTGCTGTTGTATCTCTTTATCGCCCAGGTCCATTAGAATATATTGATACATATGCTGAGGGAAAAAAGAATCCTAGTGCAGTCCAATATGATGACGAGATTATTAAAAAGCATCTAGGCGTTACTTATTCGATTATGGTTTATCAAGAACAGGGTATGGTTCTTGCTCGTGATATGGCTGGATTTGACCATAACGAAGTAGATAAGTTAAGAAAAGCAATCTCTAAGAAAAATGACAAGTTATTTGCTGAAGTCTGTGATCTTTTCCGAAAGAAATCAATTGAACGTGGTGTAAGCGAAAAAGCAGTAGATTCTGTTTTAAACTTAATGTCAAAATTCGTTGGTTATGCTTTTAACAGGTCGCATGCTTGTTCTTACGCTATCCTATCCTTCTGGACTGCTTGGCTTCGTTATTACTATCCTCATGAATGGCTTGCTACGTGTATCGACCTAGCCAAAGATGATGAAGATAAGGTTGCTATGCTAAGAAAAGAATGCGATATAGAAAAGATTGTCATTCGTGAACCAAATGTTAATGAGTCAGGATTAATAACTCTGGTTAATGATAAAAATGAAATTATGCTTCCACTTTCATCTATTAAGGGTGTTGGGGCTAGAGCAGAAGATATTATCAAAAACCAATCTTATTCTGACTGTAGGGACTTCTGTTTCCGTGCAAGGCCAAATCGAGGTACTGTTATGGCTCTTGCAGAAAGTGGAGCTTTAGCATGTTTACCAGATACTTCACAGTATTCTTATGTTGAAGATTTTATGGAGTATTGGGATGGTCTTGTTGCAGAAAGAGCAGAAGAAGATAAAAGAATTGCGAAAGAAGCAAGAAAGAAATTTACACCAGCAATTTCTTTAAATAAAACTTTGCATTTAGATGAAACGGAAGCTATAATCGAGAAGAATCGTTCAAAGCAAAGAACTAACAAATCTCGTGGTAATATTAAAAGCTTACTCTCAGAAGATATGTTTGATTGAGGACTGATATGTACGAAGAAGAAGATGACGACGAACTGGACAACAATAATTCCATTTTGATTGCTGATTTAGACTGGAAACCTCAATCTAATTTATTTGACTATTCTATAGATTCATTTGCACCTGATATTGTAAAAAGATTACAAGGCATCACTGAGGAATCTTTTACTGTTGAAGTTGAAATGTGGCAAGCTCATTTAAATATCTTGCCTAATTTTGATGAGTACAAGATTAGAACAGAATGCAATGGATGGGATATAAACATTCCTAAAAGAGATGATTTTAACTTTGATAGTCTTTATGAAGCATATTTTAAACAGGTACAGTATCGTAACCGTTTAACTGAGATTATTGCAGTAGTTTTTGCTCATCACGAATTACTTTCAAGTGCTCAAAAATCACTTAAAGAAATGGCTGTACGTTTAGCTAACGGTCCTAAACATGATAAAGATGCTATTGCAACTTTAACTGTGCAGCCTTTTACTATGGCAATGGCTGTTGCCAAAAGATGTCTGGTATATCTAGAGTCGGTGCAGAAAAACATTGAGTTTACTGCAACGCAACTAGACAGACTGATGCGAGAGAGACAAAATCTTGCTCGCATTAACCAATCGATGAGTAATGAAGGTGCTAGTGCTTACTACACCAATATTACAAATCAAACAAGCAAACCGTTTGGTATGCAACGAAGAGATACAGAAGAAATTAAAACAAGAAACTCAAGAATTCCTGAATAATTTTCTTGCACATCTCAAATCAATATAGTAAGATTAAATCAAGAGGCCCAAGCGCTTCTTTTTGGAGAAAAAACGAATGTTAAAAAGAATGTCAACCAATGCCCTTCTTAGTATGAAGTCCCCATCAACCGGTGGGAACTCATTTCCTAAGCTGGGTGAAATCCTCGTCAACTTGTCCACCAAGGACGGCATTGTAGAGCGCAAGCTTAAGCTTGTTGGCGACCCAATCGGCTTCCTCGAATACACTGATAAGGTTTATGTCCCTGGTCAAAAGGGCAAAACTCAGCGTGTTCCATTCCCAGATGCTGAACTTAACAAGGGCTTTACAAGAATCGGTCACGAAGATTCTTCAAAGTGTCCTTGGAAGGCTGCTGGCTATATTCCTTCGATGAAGTTTGCTCAGAATGTTCTCGAGCAACAGGCTGATGGCACTTGGACTCCAAAGATTCTCAAGGCTGGAAAGTCTATCTTCCTTGAGTTTGCCAAGTGGCAAAGCGGTCGTGTTAAGGAACTCGAAGATCTTGATGAGGATGAGGTTGAAGGTTTCATCACACATCTTGGAACTCGTCGTTCTATGATGGTCCGTGTAGTTGCAACTCCTACTGGTAAAGAGCCACCTCAATCTGTTGAATACACTGTAACTGTTAGCTCAAGAGAAGTTAAGGTTACTGATGAGATGGTTGAGGCACTTAAGGCTGCTGGTGAAACAAAGCCAGAAGTTATTGAACAAGAGCGTGACCTCTACAATGCAGACCGTGCTGTAGACCCAACCATGCCGTCTTGGGAAGACTTCTTCACCTATGGTTATGACCTTAAGAAGATTTTTAAGTTCCAGCCTATTAAGGTTGATGCTGCTACAGCAGAACTTAAGGACGAGCTTGAAACATATACTGTCAAGCCACCAAAGGTAGAAGCCAAACCAGTCCTTGCTTCTGAAGATGAGGATGAACCAGTGGCTCCAAAACCAGCTGCAAAGCCCAAGAAGGCTGTTGTAGCTGAAGAATCTGACGAAGATTCTGATGAAGAGCTCGACGACAGCTGGATGTAAACTAAGAGGAGGATGGCGAAAGTCATCCTCCTTAAAGGACTATTATGGCAAGAAAAGACGATAAAGATATTTTAAATATGGTTTCATCAGATCATCAAAAGCAATTGAAGATGAAGATGAAAGCTCTTGGTATCGATGAAAAAGCAGTAAGCAACGGTGAACAAGAGCCAGCAGAATTTATTCCTACAGGTGTAACTGAAGTTGATACACTTTTGGGTGAAGGTATGGGCATTCCCACAGGCACTCTTGTTGAGTTTTGTGGTGAGTCTCAGTCCGGTAAAACCTGGCTTGCATACAAGTTGATTGCTTCTGCTCAAGCAACTGGAAAAACTTGCGTTTTCTTTAACATTGAAAATAGCTATTTTCCTCCAAGAGCAATTTCATGTGGTGTTGACATTAACAAGATGATGCTTGTTGAAAATGTTGGCTCTGCTGAAAAGTATGGAGAGCTTCTTAAGTTTATGGTTGATAGTGGCGAATATGGAGTTATTGTAGTTGACTCTATTTCCGCTATGATTCCTAATGATGAACTTGAAAAATCTCTAGAGCAAGTTCAAACCATTGGTTTACACGCTAGATTCGTCAAGCGTTTAACTAAGGACCTTGTTGCCAGATGCGCTGCCATGAATACCATTGTCATTCTTATCAATCAGCACTATATGGGTGCTGGTGTGATGCCTGGTTCAATGGCTAAAACTGCTACTGGTGGTAATGCAATGAATTACTTTACCCATATGCGTCTTTGGATTAATAAAATTAATGGTGCTGCTGGTCAGGTCACCAAAAAAGATGCTGAGGGTAAGGACATGATCATTGGTGGTAAGTCCAAGCTTGTTGTAATGAAGACTCGCTATGGCACTCCTGGTCAAGTTGGTGAATTTAAGATTATGTTCACCGATGAAAAGACTAACCCTGTAGATGAGTTTTTGTTTAAAGCAAAAGCTAAGGGATTTGAATACATTAAGGAAGTTCGCAAGAAATTTATTTATGTATTTGATGAGATTACAGGCGAAGTTGTTGAGTCTAAGGACCCATATGAGTTCTGTAAAATGCTTCAAACCACTCCTGCTCCCGAAAAGCGTACACGAGGAGATAATTCAACAACAGCATTTGAATATCTTTGTGGAAGGCTCAAGGTTGTCGGAAAGCCTTTGAACGACTTAAATGAAGCTATCAAGAATGGTCCAGCATCTAGCGACGAAGTTGATTTAGATGATGATGACGATGATGGTGGAATAAGTTTTGAAGAAGCAGCAAAGCTTTTAAAGTAGAAAAAAGACCCTGAAAGGGGTCTTTTTTTAATCCTATGAATATGATAAACTAAGCCGTGGAAGAATCATCAAGAAACCAATATTATGCCCAGTTTGTTAGTAATTTATCTACTAATGAAACTGTTCAAAAATACCTTGTTGATAGAGGCTTTGATGAGTCTTTTATTAACTCTGGTAATTTTGGGTTTTGCTCTTCCTATTCTAAATATATGTTTCCACTTTTAAGAGGAAGACTTATTGTTCCCATCCATGACTGTAATGGAAATTTGATTGCTTTAGCTGGTAGGCAAATTAAAGCATTTGAAGAGATTACAGTTCAAGCATTTTGGGATTCTTTTGGAAATGAACCTGCTAAAGCTCAAGATAGAGTTTCGAAATGGCGCAAGGGTAAATGGATAAATGAACCCTATCAAAAATCAAAGCATTTATTTAATTTAGATAAAGCTAAAAGTGAAATTAGAAAAGCAAATCTAGTTTATATAGTTGAAGGATATTTTGATGCTTTTATTTTGAGTCAGCAAGGTGTTAAAAATGTTGTCGCTACTTGTGGGACTGCTTTGTCAGAACACCACTTAGCATTACTTTACAGATATTGCGATAACATTGTTTTGATGCTTGACGGTGATAATGCTGGAATGCTCGCCTCAGAGAAGATGTTAGAAAAAATCAAAGCAAATGAAATGACAGGATATAGGTTAGTACTTCCTGACAACTATGACCCTGACAACTTTATTATGGAATTTGGTTTAGAAGTTTTCAATCAAATAGCTGCTCAATTAATGCAGAATGAAAGCAAGATACTGAAAATAAAATTATGAGTGAACTACAAACATTATGGAAAGTAAAGAAATATAACAGACAAGTTGCTGCTGAACTTGCTGAAGATTTATCAATACCTATTCCTGTTGCAAATATATTGGCTGGACGTGATTTAAATAATAAGAAGGAAGTAGAAAAGTTTACTCGTATTGGTATTAAGTATCTTCATTCACCCTTTAAACTTCCAGATATTGACCCAGTTTTAGCACGTCTTAACAAAGCTCTAGACAATAATGAGAAGATTTTTGTTTGGGGTGACTATGACGTTGATGGTATTACTGCTACTTCTGTCGTTGTAACTGCTCTCCGTAAGATGAAGGCTAACATGGTTTACAAAGTACCTCATCGTATGGAAGATGGTTATGATATTAAAACATTCTCAGTGGACCAAGCATTATTAGCTAAAGCAGATTTATTAATGTCTGTGGACTGTGGAATTGTTGCATTTGAAGCTGCTGAATATGCTAGGTCTAAAGGTCTTGATTTGATCATTACAGACCACCATCATCCTTCAGATGATGGCAAGCTTCCTTATGCTGTTGGTGTTGTAAATCCTAATAGAGATGACCCAGCATATCCAGGACATAACTTTTCAAATGAGTCTAATAAAGATTTTGTAAGATATCCATTTGACTATCTTGCTGGAGTTGGAATTGCTTTTAAGGTTATGTTAGCTCTTGCAAAATCCCGTGGTTTTGATGTTATGGATTTTGTTGATGATTTGATTGAATATGTTGCTCTTGGCACTGTGGCTGACGTTGCTCCTATGTTTGATGAAAATAGGACAATGGTTGCTTATGGCTGTGAAAAACTATCAACGACTAACAAAGCTGGTATCAAACAACTACTTAAAATTGCTGGTGTAAAAGAAGTAGATACATTTAGTATTGGTTTTCAACTAGGTCCAAGAATTAACGCTATTGGTCGCTTGGCTGATGCTGGAACTGCTTTAGATTTACTTTTAGAGACTAGCGAAACAAAGGCTGAGAAACTAGCAAAAGAGCTTGATAATGCAAACAGAAAGCGCCAAATACAGCAAGAGGAAGCTACTGAGGCTGCTATCAAATTTGTTGAAGATAATTTCGATTTATCTCAGACTCATATTCTAGTTGTTGGTCATGAAACTTGGCACCCTGGTTTGATTGGCCTTATTGCTGGAAAGTTAGCAGAAAAGTTTGGAAAGCCTACTCTTGTATGTAATTTTAAAGATGATGGTTATGCTAAAGGCTCCTGTCGTTCAACTAGAGATTTTAATATTCTTGAAGCATTGAAATCAGAAAAAGCTTGGGCACTATTTAAGAAAAGAGCTGATGGTTCTACTGTTTGTGGTGGCCATGCTTTTGCTGCTGGTTTTGAGTTACCTATCAAAAATATTCCAGAGATGAGAGAAGCCTTAAATGAATATGCAGAAAACATTTTAGGTGGAGTTATTGAAGAAAAGATCGTTAATATTGATTCACGGATAGAAGCTGGTGATATTAATGAGAATGTATTCAGACATTTGACATCCTTATCTCCTTTTGGTTCTGGAAATGAAAATCCTGTATTTGCATGTTCTGGCTTAAAAGTTGTGGAAGCAAAAACACTTACTAATGGAAAACATTTGAAGTTAAAAGTATGCGATCCAAAATCAAATCAATGGGTAAGTGCTAATGCCTGGAGAAAAGGGTACTTAGCTGACCAAATTAAGGAAAATTCATTAATAGATTTAGCTTTTACTATGTCTATGGATGACTGGATGGGTAGAAAATCACTCACTTTAACAGTTATTGATATAAAACAACGCAGTTAGACATTTACAAACATATAGTTGTATTCTATAATAACTCACTGAATGAAATAGTTTCAGTGAGTTATTTGGACATATATAATGCAAATAGATGAAGTTGTCAATAAAACATCAAGACTAAAAGATTCGGGACATCAACTAAGGCTGGAAGGTGCCATTTTACATTATCAAAAGATTTTGGCTACTGGAAATGCAAGAATGATTGATAGTGCATATAAGAATGTATGCCGTTTATATCCACCTTTAATGCATTTACAAGAGTGGTATCAGCAATATCATTATCTTTATGATTCTCAAGAAGATTTTCAACAAGATTATATTAGAATTTTTTGCAATGTATTAGCTGCATGGAAGCCTAGAGGTGTAAGAAAGCAATCTAGATATGATGGTACAGGTGAATTTAAGAATTATTTTATTGGTGCTCTTCAGCATAATTATATTAATTTAGTTAAAGCTGATAATGCTGGTAAAAGAAATCCATCTTGTCGTTGTCCAATTTGTGATAAATGGGTTAATCCTCTTTCTACTCATTTAAGATTACAACATGTCGATCTATTATGGGAGCAACTTTCTATTAATGGTTTTGACATTGAAAAAATTAAAAACTGTCCTTACTGTAAATCTCATAAATTGCCACGAACATATGATTGTGTGAGTGTTGAAGGCGAGGTTTGTAATGGAACAAATGAAGGCTGTGAAAACTGCAGAGAAGCAGCTATTAACAAAGCAATTAAGAAGCATATGTTGTCTAAGCATTCATCTTTATTGTTCCAAAGGTTTAATGAAATACATCCTAATTACCAAACTGTCTCTCCAAGAGCTATGAGTGTATATACCAGTGAAGATACAGAGGGAGACGAATCTTGTTATTATGACAAAATTCAAGATGGAAATGACATGAACAAGCTTATGTCATTAGAATTAAATGATATTGAAAATAAGATTGTAATGAATGTATTGAATGGTTCTGCAAATATAAAGTTCGACGCTGCTTTGTATAATTGTTCAGTTGATGAATTTAATGTTGCGATGGATGGTCTTAGAGATAAGATGACATTTATCGGCATGGATAGTTTAATTGGTAAGAAGTCACTCATTGGCTTAGAAGTTTAAAAGGATTATTAAAGATGTCAAACGTTACTGAAGAAAATGAATCAAAGAGTAATTTTAACGATGAAAGAACTTTACGAGCAAGAGGGGGAGATCCAAATGATCCAGACCCAAAGCGAAGACCAACAGACCCAGTAGGATTGTCTAGAAGTATCCTGCATGTTCTTAAGGATAATGAATATGTTCGAATTCTATCTGTAGGTCCAGCTGCTTTAAACTCTGTAATGACTGCTTTCAGATTAGCATCAAGGGATGTAGAAGGCTTGACTAATGGCTCTGTTTTAGTTTGCAGACAATCAGAATACACTGCTGAGATTGGTGGAAAGAAAGCAAAGGGAATTTCAACAAGAATATTTGCAATTAACATTAAGTTTGCGCTATAATCCATACAACTAAACGACTCTGTGACTTTAAAGTCACAAATGATTAATATGGAACAAATAGCACTTAAAAGAGCCCTCAGACTTATGCACCAGGAATGGAAGCAAAATAAGTCTAGGGCTTCTTTTCATTATGCTTTCGCAATCAGAAAATCAAGAGTCATAGCTTTTGGCAAGAACAACTTATTAGATGCATCCAAAAAAGCATTAAAGATTGGAAGATCTTTAAATATTGATAAATGGAAAGAATATCCATACATCCATGCAGAATGTGATGTAATATCTCAGCTTGATGAAAAATATGACAAAAATGATTTAATCATCTTGAGTTTAAGAATTAACAGAACTGGTAAGTTTAGATTAGCGAAGCCATGTATTAATTGCCAAAAAACATTGGAAATCCTTGGATATAACAATGTTTGGTGGTCATTAAGCTCTGATGATAATAGCAACAAGTTAATCCTCACAAACGAGAAGGAAAGTATAAAGTACGAAGATGCATAGTGAACAATGGAAGCAGAAAAAGCAAGATTTTTTGAAGAAAGTTTTGCGTCATGAAACAACTGAAGATGATTCTTTTTTTAAGGTTGATGATTCTCAAAATCAGAATAAAACGTATGCTGCTGGCACTCCCTGGACAACGTTGATCAAGGATTCATCAATGGTGAATTCTCGGGTTTTCGTGCGTGAAAATTATCACAACCATGACATTTTCACTACAGAGAGCACACTTGGGAACGCTATACTGTCTTGCGCTGTTAAAAAGGCGACATACATGATTAGTGAAGATACAGATAGAGATTATTATGAGATATATGAAGCTCTAAAGAACTATTTTCAACATGGTTCTGCTAGTGGAAAAGACTTGACCAGCATCGTGAAGTCGTTAAGAGATATAGACCACGAAGAATTATTTAACTAAGAGAGAGAAGAAAAAATGGAAAAGATATTACAAGAAAACAAGAATCGTTTCGTGCTGTTTCCACTGCAGCATTTGGATATTTGGGAATACTATAAGAAGGCGCAAGCATCTTTTTGGACTGCAGAAGAAATTGATCTCCAACAAGACCTTGCTGATTGGGAAAAGCTCAACGCAGGAGAGCAACACTTCGTCAAGCATGTTTTAGCATTTTTTGCTGCATCTGATGGAATTGTTAATGAGAACCTTGCAGAAAATTTTGTATCTGAAGTTCAATACACAGAAGCAAAGTTTTTCTACGGTTTCCAAATTATGATGGAAAATATCCACTCAGAAACTTACTCTTTGCTCATTGATACTTATATTAAAGACAAAGCAGAGCAAGAGTATTTATTTAACGCCATTGATACTGTTCCTGCTGTTCAAAAGAAGGCTGAATGGGCTCTTAAGTGGATTGGTTCTGAATCTTTTGTTGAGAGATTGGTTGCTTTTGCAGCAGTTGAGGGTATTTTCTTTTCTGGTTCTTTCTGCTCCATTTTCTGGTTAAAGAAGCGTGGTTTAATGCCAGGTCTTTCTTTCTCTAATGAATTGATTTCCCGTGATGAGGGTATGCACACAGACTTTGCTGTTCATCTTTACAATCATCACATTGAAAACAAACTTTCAAAGGAGCGCTTAATCGAAATTATTGGATCTGCTCTTGAGATTGAAAAAGAGTTTATTTCAGAATCATTACCAGTGAGCTTGATTGGTATGAACGCAGATTTAATGAAGCAGTATCTTGAATATGTTTCTGACCGCCTCTTGATTGATTTAGGAGTTGGGAAGATATATAATTCTGAAAACCCATTTGACTTTATGAAGAATATTGCAATGGAAAACAAGACTAACTTCTTTGAAAAGCGTGTTGGTGAATATGCTAAGAAGGGTGTTGGAGTTAAAGAAGAATCTAACGCTTTCTCAACTGAAGAAGATTTTTAAGGTAACAAACTATGAATGTTGTTAAAAGAGACGGAACAGTCGAACAAGTAAAGTTTGACAAAATTTCTTCAAGAATTCGTAAGCAAA
>Ga0247723_1001846_pt1 | contig 11936 bp, 10 predicted proteins | sample MSEWelMarce5H_FC_FD_189079 | JGI IMG/M metagenome (GOLD analysis project Ga0247723, IMG submission 189079) | Subsurface sediment microbial communities from gas well in West Virginia, United States - MSEEL Well Study Marcellus 5H_FC | ecosystem: Environmental > Terrestrial > Deep subsurface >...
AAATATAACTATGACTTTGATTTATATTCACGAATCAATTATTAAAAATACCACTTCACCATCCATGAATCCAATATCCATGTTGGATCGAATTTCATCTATTTCAAACAATTATATTGATATTTCATTTTGCGATTTGCAAAGCGTGAATAATTATTTAAATTCACAAATCACGAATTTTTCCAACACGTTCTCCACGAATAATCAAGCAAAGATTAGTATTCTTAATTGTGGCGAAAAAACAATGCAACAACGATACTTAGATATACTTACAATGCAATTAGCATTCAATGGAATCCTTAGTAACTTGAGTAAATATGTATATGGAGACGATTTTTTGAATCTTAAAGATACACAACAACAAAATATTAATATGAGACAAACCTTAACCACCGAATTAAATGAATTGAGTGGAAACGATCCGAATGAAATATTTAAATCTGCGCAATTTGATTCTACTATATATTCAACGATTCTGTGGATAATTTTAGCAATAGTACTTATTTATTACATTTTTATTCGTCTGGATGGAGAATAGAATCCGTAAATCAATCATACAAAGATAAATAAATAATATGTATAAAAAATATAGATGACTTCAACACCGACTCCAAGTACTCGTCCAACACCTCCAATGTATGGTAATTTATTACAAATAGTTCAACGAAAAACAATCGCACAATTATTGCACGATTTACAAACCAACTCCGACAGAATTAATTCTTATGTGACAGAATTGAATACCATCATAGCAAATGGTACAATTCCGAATGCACCCGATAATATATATACCCCCTTACCAAATAAACCCATTGCATACACATCTATCAATCAAAAACGATTGGAAACCACCACCGATGTTGCAAATGATGATACGAACCAGCTCCTTTTTCATCAAAATACCATGTATATTATGGGTACAATCACTTGCGCAACATTGATTATTTCCGCCATTTTTTTCGGAAGAGATCGATGATTATTCCACCGTAACCACTTTTGCCAAATTCCTCGGATAATCCGGAGACAATTGACGAATCACCGCGATTTCATATGAAATCCACTGTAGGTAAATATTCGCGAGAACCCCGCCAAACGTCTGGTTTTTTGGTACTGTCCACGTCTTTTTGATTGGATCACTGTTTTTTTCGCCCATTTTCTGAATCAAGAGAACATCCGCGCCTCTTCCCGCAACTTCTTGATATACATTTTCGTGTTTCTCTGCATACTCTTCGTCTATATCCAACAGGATAATTGGCAACCCCGGTTCGATTAATGCAAACGCGCCATGTTTGAGCGCAGAAGACGAATACCCCTCCGCATGAAGATAAGCCACTTCTTTTATCTTCAGTGCACCCTCTCTCGCAATGGCTTCTTGCTGGCGTTTCCCCAAAATGAAAATCGTTGTTTTTTTTGCCCAGGTCTCCAACAGGGATTTGGTGGCGGAGTCTTCTTTCAACTGGCGAATTGTATCCAATACCTGTTGGAGATGAAAGGGGAGATTGCATAAATCTTGGTAATAGTGGGAGTGACGCGAATAATGGGAATTGCGTGGACTTTGAGTTTGTATTTGATGATTCGTGAAAAACCATTCCGAGATCATTGATAAAATGACGCATTGGTTTGTAAAGGATTTGGTCGACGCCACTGCTATTTCGCGTCCGGCGTTTATGTAGACACCGCAATCCGTATCTCTAGCAATCATGGAATCGACCACATTTACTACGCCGATTTTCATACATCCGCATTTTTTGGCAATTTCGATGCATCTGTGCAAATCTTTGGTTTCGCCAGATTGCGATAGAAAAATAGTGCCGACGCTTCCTACATCGGATTTCGGTATATCTTTTTCGTCAAATTCGGCGCCGTCGAATATTTGTACGGTATGAAAAATCCCCGATTTTTTGAATAGATCGATAGACCAAAGACCCGCGTGATAAGATGTACCGCAACCCAACAGGATCAAATGGCGAACCTGCATTAGTTTGGCCTTGTTCTCTTGTTTCTCGAATCCGCCGAATTTAATATGGAAATCCGTCGTTTTCGAAATACGGCCCTTGTTGTTCATTGCTCGGACAACTGCATCCGGTTGTTCGTATATTTCTTTCAACATCCAATGGGCATATTCTGGGGGCAATGTTTCCATTTCCATCGGCGGTTTTATTTTCAAAGGATACAAATGGACAATGTCGCTATAACGAATCGCATTCGCCGTATATTCTATTTCAATTATGTCGTGGTTCTCGAGAACCACGTATTTTTCAATATGGTTCGAAAATGCGACATTTTCACTCGCCACCATGACATACCCTTCTTCGATTCCGAGCAAAAGAGGTGATCCATTGCGTGTAATCCAAATCCGGTTCGGGAAATCTTTATGAATAATCACAAGGGCCCATGTTCCATTTAATTCCAACAGGGAATTGCGAATTGCATTCGCTACGTCTGTGGAGGAGGTTGCGGTTGAATTATTGGCCGTCAACTTATCCGTCGTAAACTTATCCAAATGTTTCCCAATGAGAACCGCAATCACTTCCGTATCTGTTTGCGATTGAAATGTATAGCCGGCGTCCATTAGCTTTTTTTTAATTTCCGCATAGTTCTCAATGATCCCATTATGAACCAGCGAAATCCTGCAGGAATTGTCCTGATGCGGATGTGCATTGATCGTCGTTTTCGGACCGTGTGTTGCCCACCTTGTATGTCCGATTCCAATGGTGGACGCAATTGGATTACTATCGAATTCCTGTTGGACCAGATCAAAACAATTGTTGGAAGTAGTAGTGGACGCATGTTTCATAGTCACGATGGAATGCGTAGTCGCGTCAATTGTCGAAATACCAACAGAATCATATCCGCGATTCAAAAGGAGTCGTAATCCAGTGAGAACATAGGAGGAAAACGGCTGGTTTCCTAAATATGCAATGATTCCGCACATTTTTCTTTTTCATTCATTTATAATGAAAATGAATGAAAAATACGCGATACATAATCACTCCACATTTATAACCGAAGAGGACGGCGGATTCAATAGGCAAAGTTGTATATAAAAATATACATCACTCTTTTTCGAAACATCATACATGTTCTCCGCATTTATTACGGGTATTCCCTTGCCTGCAAATACTTTGCATTGAAAATCCGTCAAATAAAGCTCTTTCCTACAGATATAAAAGGTTCTGGCACCAATTTCGACTTGAATGACTTCCTGATTCCATATGTCATTCACATTGTATGTCAATGCCACATGCACATTGTTCTTTTCATCGATCGAAATATTCTCGGGCAAAATCGGGAAACATTCGACAATTACTTCTCGGTCCAATACGTCATACACCAATTCGTGATGCCAGAGAGGAACTAAAAAATCCACTGTTGGAGATTCGTCCTCGGTTTTTTTTTCTTCCATATTCATATTCATGTTCATATTCATATTCATATTCATGTTCGACGGATGCGAAAAATGTAAACGATAGACTTTTTCTTCAAACAGGTCGCATAAAAATGGATGCACGATGATTTTTTCATCGACTTTATCATTCGCTGTTGTCTTTGTTTTGAGAATTTCTGCAATTTTTTCCAACAGGGATTCTTCTAATTCGAGCGACGATTTAAATCGCGAAAATACGTCGTAAATAATTTGCAGAATTCCGCGATCTACATTTTTCAAATAGTCGACACATGCGTCCATCGAATACGAAAATATTTTGCGGACGATTGCCATAATGACCTGTCTCTGCGACTTGTTCTGGAAAAGATATTTCAAAATCCATAATTGTTCGGTATATGGTTTTAAAAAATCCATATACAGGTCTTCTGGTGCTTCGTCATCGTGATGTAATGCGTCAGAATCGGAATCATCGTCGGAATCGGAATCATCTTTGGAATCTTTGGAATCCTTGGAATATGTATTATTGTACTGTTTCAACAAATATGTATATGCTTCATGTACGTTTCTGAATTGGTCGATTGCGTTTGTACTCTTATTTTTGTCCGGATGATATTTTTTTGCCAATAATCGGTATTGTTGTTTCAGATCGTCTTCCGTGAGTTTCATCTCGTCTTCCGTTAGATGATTTAATTCGAGTATGGAATACGCTTTCGATCTGTTCATCTAAATTGTATAACTGAATTATGAAATAAAATAAAATACTTTCTAAGTGGTATATCGGACGATAATTGTTGTTGTAATATTTCAAAAATGGATAGAGTTTTGTCATGATACGTGATACGTGATGTTTTCCAACACTGCCATTTTCTATGAAATGGGACAAAATATACCACAAACAATCGGCGACGTCCAAATTATAAATCAAAATGTCGTAGATCGAGTCGCGGAATTTCGAAAAATTGATTGGTTTTATTTTATCAGAATTCCGAGGCGCAAGTATTATGGGATCTGGACCAACAATCGGATCAATATGCATCGGATCAATATGCATCGGATCAACTACATCCGAATTTCGCAACCCCCGCATCGGATCAACTACATCCGAATTTCGCAACCCCCGCATCGGATCAACTACATCCGAATTTCGCAACCCCCGCATCGGATCAACTACATCCGAATTTCGCAACCCTCGCATCGGATCAACTACATCCGAATTTCGCATCATTTTACTAATCTCTTCGATTTCTTCAATAATTTGATTACAAACAATGTTGAAAATATCTACCGGAAGTTCATTCGCATTTTCCACATGTGAGAACGAATGTAGTTCTTTCAAATTCAATAGATTCGCCGAATTAATTTCTGCCAACACATTCCCCCCATTCACTTTATTGATTTCCAACAGGGTTTGATATGCATTCCCTGTTGGTCTAGCGATCGATATTTTTTCACAAGAATTCAATATATTGTCCGGTATGAAACTGATATGTTCCGTAATAATCACATATTTGATCAATATATTCATGTACGTGTTGTTGTATTGCTGCATGTACTGATAAAAAATGTCCAACAGTTCGCTATGTATCATCTGAAAATTCTTGCACACAATGATGCCAATCTTGTCCGGTTTCATTGAAATAATATCGACAATTTGAAGAAATAGTTCGTGCCACAGAATCTTCGAATTGCATCCTAAGAACGACATGTCGATTTCATAATGAATATCGCTGATACAATACGTGTAGGATTGCTTGTCGGTTTCTATTTTCATTTTCTTTTCATATTTCAATTCGCTGGGACTATATCCTTTTAAGAAATGGAGAACCTGCGAATATTTTCCAACACCGGGCGCGCCGTAAACAATCAGGTTCTCGAATTTGGAGAGACATTTCGGAAATTCAGAAAATATCTGCGTTAATTCGGGGTGCAGATTATATCGATCTACCGATGTGTTGTATTCATCGAAATGCGTTTCATAGAATTTCATAGAGAGTTGATACTACTATGAAATTCGAAGGTTTTATTTCTATGTGAATTTAACGCAATCATTCAATTGATTACTACTAAGTCGCAGGAGGTACACCAATAAATAAATCTCTACGGTTTAATTTGATTTGCAAGAATTGAATCGAGTAATAATATTGAAAAATACCGCATACAACCATAGCGATAGACGCGGCAATTAACATCATATTTCGTATGATATTTTGTGAAGAGCTGGTGGTTGGATTCAAATAGTGATATACAAAGAAAAATAACATTATAAACAATGCATATCTTAAGTATAACAAGAAATCAGTGTAACGATCTAAAATTTCGACATTATGTGAATTCATTTCATGATTATCTTTTTCATTTGGCAACATCTTGTTTTGAAATCCGTATCCAAATACAGCGAGAACAATAATCAATGTAATGAATTCAGTTAAATATCCCAACATAAATATACCGACAAATAACCTGAGTAAAATACCATTATCAGATTGAATAATGTTTGAAAGGTTTGTTTGAAATGTGTTTTGGTATATACCAAAATTTTCGATTTTTTCATACAGTGTATAGGTGAATCCTTCAAACTCGGGATTATTAAACAAATAAAATATAAAAGCACCAAACAGGGAATTCAACAGGATCAATACAATAAATGAATAATATTTACCAACTGCTCCATTATGTTGGCCACTTAATCCATTATCTGGATTATACAATTGATAAAAAAATATAACATACAATCCGATGCAAACTAACCAAACGAATGACCATATTATCCATTGCCATTCAGGACTTGGTACACCTCCTGTCATTTTTTTCGCCATTTTACTATCTGGATATTTATTTTATGGAATGATTTGTTTTTATCCAATCCAAGAAAATATCGCGAGAACATGAATATAACGTGTCGATCGGAAATGTTTTCAAATGAAAAAATTGCGGTTTGTGCATAGACGCGGTTTTATAAAAAATATAGGGACCCGTTTTCCCCTTTCTTATAGAAATGTTTTCATTGAGAACCCGTAATAAATTGGGACTTCTTTTTTTATCCACATCATCTGAACCTTCTATGAATTCGCGCAAATCATCTATGGATTCTTTCGATCCAGAGAATCCTTTCAATGATTTGCGCTGTTGAGAACCAGAACCAGCATCATTCCATTCTACGTATTCACCGTATTTACCGGTTTTGATTGTAATCCCGTCGGTCAATTCAATCACAGGAGAAACCAAGTCTTCTAAAGTATATTCCCCCGCTTTTAATTTCGCAGGATCGAGTGTTATATCTTTCCGGATAGATTCAAATGAATAGTTTGCTGATCCGTTTTTTTTGTCTTTTTTTGAGTCTTTTGATTCATTAGTGGGAATGGTTCTCCGAATCACCGGTCCATATTTTTCAAACACGATCACTGTTTGAGAACCCTCGCCTTTTATTGCAAATGTTTCTTTCGAAATTTTGGACAAGGGTCGAATCCATTCCAACAATTGCCGATTACACTCTTTACAGATCTCTTGCCACGAAATCTTGTTCTCTATGGAAACTGCATCTAAACTAGATTCCATCTGTTTCGTATAATCATACGAAAACAAAGTGTCGAAATATTCACACAAAAATTCAATCGTCATTTTTCCCAAAGGTTGGAGAACCAGCTTCTTTTTTTCGGATCCAAAGATGCGTATCTTTTCCTCCGTCTTCACTCCTACATCCGCCCTTGATAAATGATATTCGCGCACAGAGATTTCTTGGCCTTCGACGTCCTGGCATTTCACGTACCCACGTGTTTGAATCGTCTCCACCAAGGTTGCAAATGTGGATGGCCTGCCAATCCCCAGTTCTTCCAATTTGTGTATCAATGACGCTTCACTATAGTGACTATGATCCCGTTTTGCAATGACCGTACAATCAATTCGTTGATATTCAATATCCACTGTTGGAGAAATCGAAGTCAAATAAAGGATCATTGCACCTCCACTACTACTATTGCAACTTTCGGATTTGTCTGTTTGTTTTTTATATTTTTGATTCTTTTTTGCATTTTCCAACACGAGTTTCCATCCTAGTTTTGTCGGTATTTCAATCGTGTGTGAATATTCCGTATCCATTGGCGCACATATTGACACTTTAGTTGCCATGTACTCTGCATCGCACATGCAACTTTCCACTGTAATGCGATGGATCATGCGATAAAGTGCATTTATGGTATTTGATTCGGATTTGTTTGATCCGATGCCGGTATTTGATTCGGATTTGTTTGATCCGATGCCTGTATTTGATTCATTCGCATCATCATCACCATCGCGTTTCACATATTCCGTCGCATCGATATGTGTGACACGTATTGCCTCGTGCGGATTCGTATCTCCTTGATTATTATTATCTCCTCCTTGATTATCCATACATATATTTGCAAGATCTCCAACAGGGGTTCCTATGTTTGCATTCGATTTCGTGTTCTTGTCCGCATAATTGGCCTCAATATATGCGCGGGCTTCTTCCAAGAACACCGCCGAGTATTTCGCACTTTCTGTGCGCATATACGTGATCCAGCCTTCCTGATACAATTTCTGGCACTGGGCCATCGTTTGTTGCGGCGACATATGCAGCTCATTGGCCGCCTGTTGGAGTAGTCTGGAAGTTGTCAGCGGTTTGGGCGCGGCTTTTTTCACAACAGTGGATTTGTGCAATTTGACGCGATGATGAAACGTCTGCGATTCTCGCAAAAAATCGGCGACTTGGTCTTCCGTGTGCCATTCGCGATTGAGAACGAACTGCAATTGTCGCACCGGATTCGTCAATGCCGCCCCTGCGAAAAATGTGGCGACCGTTTTATAAGGAAACGTCGAGACCGTCTTCATTTTGTCGCATTCATTGTCGTAGACCAATCTTAGAGCGGGGGTCTGACATCGCCCCGCACTCAGCGTTTTCTCATCATTGGCGCTGTAAAATCGTTTCCAAAGTAGCGGCGACACTTTGTACCCCACTAATAAATCGAGGACTTGGCGCGCCCTTTGCGCATTCACGAGTGCCATATTGACCCGTGTTGGATTTGCTACTGCATATAGGAGTGCCGGCTGTGTGATTTCGTGAAAAACGATGCGCGGAGTTCCAACAGGATCCAATTTGCATACTTGGCAGATATGCCACGCAATGGCTTCGCCCTCGCGGTCATCGTCTGTCGCCAACAAGACGCGATTCTGGTCTTTCGATTGGTACTTGGCGACCGTTTCCTGTAGGAAAGAGATGTGTTTTTTTTTGTCTTCAATAATGTCGTATTTCACGAGGTGGTCGTTTTCGCATTCGAGATCGATGGATTTGAGTCCGGAAATATAGCGTATATGGCCTTTGGATGCTATACAACAATAATCGGGGCCTAGAAATCCCTCGATTTTCGCGCATTTGGAGGGGGATTCCACAATGATGAGCCATTTGGCCGATTTTTTTGGTGGGGTTCTCGATTTCATGTTTTGTTTTGTGTAAATGGGGGATCAATAGATATATTCTAAAAATATGTCTATTTTGGTTTGGATCATCATTTCATTTTCATTTTTGCATTAGAAAGAGTTCGGTTAAAAGTGCTAAAATCATGGGTGTCTGCCATGCGAGGAATCGCGTTTTATATTCGGTATTATTGAATATAAATGCTTGCACTGTAATAAAGACGCTACATAAAAGGGCAACTACCATGGATATTTTGAGAAGAGTGTCGATAATTTCTTTGGATTTCATTCAATAACAATATTATATATGAATATTTTGTATTGGACTATCTAAATACTTGTTGAATACCAGTTGTCGTCTTATTTTTTGGACCACTGCTTGGATAATTGATGAGAACTGCATAGTAAAAGAATGCGATTATAAATGCTACTACACATAATAATATAAAAATTTCTTCAAATGTCATAATATAGTAATATTATAAATTTTATAATCAAATACCGTCCGTCGTTTATGTTAGGGGTTCTCCAATTATCAAACAACAAAACGTATGGGTATGCCAATTCCGCAAAACCACGACATCCAATGGGCGGTTTACGTAAACCGAAACTGTTATACAAATGCATTCCGGACGATCCGACTATAGGTCCCGTATTGATTCCCTATGAAATAAAACTCGGGTTCTCGAAAAAAATATCCAACACGTTCATTGTTTTCCGACTTTTAGAATCCAACTCCAACACAAACACCAACCCCAATCCCAACTCCAACTCCAACTCCAACTCGGATCCCTGCATAAATTCACAACAAGGCACCCTGTTGGAAACCATCGGAAATGTGAATGATTTGGCCGCTTTTTTCTCCTACAGGTTAAGGTGTCGCGGGCTTTCTTTTCCTAAACCGAAATGGAATCCCGCGGATCTTTTTGCACAAGTGAATGAAGCATGGATTACCACGCATGGTCACGAAGACCGGCAACAGGAAGAGGTATATACCATCGATCCAGAGGGTTGCACCGATTTCGACGATGCATTTTCAATCACTCCCTGTAAGAATAAAACAAAGGTGAGCATATACATCGCCAATGTGGCGTCGTGGTTGATGCAGATGGATCAAACCCCTGTGAAAAATGAAACTGATATTTTCGCATGGATCCAGCGAGTATCTACGATTTATTTGCCAACAGGGAATATGCCGATGTTGCCGCCGATTCTGAGTGAAACGCATTGTTCGTTGAAATCGGGGAATATGAAACTGGTTCTCGCCATGGACTGTTTTTTCGAATCATCGGATGAAGAACCCGTATCGGATGAAGAACCCGTATCGGATCAACGAAATCCGAATCAACGAAATCCTGAAATCCATTTCGCATTAGCAGTTGTCCGTGTACGCGAGAACCTCGTGTATGAAAGTCCGCGATGTGTGTCTTGTCCGGCGTATCAAAAATTGCGCGATCTGACTCGTAAATTGGAGCCGAGCGTGATGGACAGTCATGATGTCATTGAGTACTGGATGGTGCGAATGAATCGTGAATGCGGCAAAAAAATGGCGGAAAAAAATACGGGGATTTTCAGAGTTTGTCCAACAGGGAATCTCATTGAATCGTCGTTTCCTGCACATTTGCCGGAGCATCTTCGCTCGCGATTGGCCGCTTTTCGGCGCAATCAACCGGACAATTCTTCTTCGAATGCCAGATATTCCCTGTATGAGTATGAAGATAATTCCTCGATTTTACTACACGGGGCAATGAATATTGTGAATTACGTGCACATTACGAGTCCGATCCGTCGATTGGCGGATCTATTGAATCAGCTGTTGTTTTTGCGCGATTGTATGGATATTCCATTGTCTGAACCGGCGACTTGTTTTTTGAATAGATGGACCGCGAATATAGATATGATAAACAGGCAAATGCTACAGACGCGTAAATACCAGATGGAGTGCGAGTTGATGCATGCTTGCCATGCTATGTGTTTGGATACTGAACCCAGAGAGGTGACGGGATGCATCTTTGGCATTGTATCGGATGCAAATGAATGTGAGTATGAATATATGGTCTACATTGAAGAATTGAAATTGTTCTCGAAAGTAAAAGAGGTGATTACCGATAATGGTAGATGGATCGAAAATTATATGTATGATAAATTTCGAGTATATATGTTTGAAGACGAATCCAAACTTTATCGCAAAATTCGCGTGCAACGATTATAGGTGTTTTTCTAATATACTTGTTGTTTCCTATAGCCTCTTACAACCGTCTCATGACTCGAATACGGTGTCAATATTTGGCCCTCTTTCGGCGCAGGAGCTTCGCATGGTTTCGCTTGTCTATATCGCTGCGTAGGTTGTCCTACATGAGGCGAGAAATCGTCCACCTTGGTTGTACCTGCGCATACATCCGAAAATAGATCTGGCTGCATCACCATGTTGTCATAAATACCCAGACGTGAAACCATTGATTCCTTCATCGTTTCCGAATATTTACCGGTTTCCACGACAAATTTTTCATAGAAATAGATGACTAAAATAATAACGGCAATCATCACTAAAAACGGGACTGTACTAAATCCTAGAAAATATCCGAGAACCGCCATAATAATGGGGAGACCCAGATACAACGCCTGGACATTCAAAATCATATTCTGCCATTGATTGGAACACTTGCAGCCTTTATTCAATTGACTGTTGTATTCATAGAGATTGTACAAGAAATATCCAAACAATCCGAGCATCGCGATCATATAAATAAATTGAACGCCAATCGGGATGGTTTCTGTGATACTTTTACCGAATAAAAGACGTATGACATTTCCAAAGATCCCAAGTACGTAAATGACTAAATAGGCAAGTTCAATCCATTTCAATTGTTCAATCGAATCTAGCGGAGCACAGTTACAACTCTCTAAATTTCCTAGGTATTCATATGCGCGATATACAAAATACAAAATGACAAGAGAAATTGCCAAAGATATAAACTCTTGGAGTTGGCCCATTTATGTATGGTCAGAATTCTTTTTTACACATTGTTGCAATTTTGAAAAATTTATATATTTTTACATTTATGAAGCTTTTTACACCTTTGAGCCCTTGGGTATAAATTGAAAACATAATTTAGTG
>Ga0247723_1001847_pt1 | contig 11931 bp, 11 predicted proteins | sample MSEWelMarce5H_FC_FD_189079 | JGI IMG/M metagenome (GOLD analysis project Ga0247723, IMG submission 189079) | Subsurface sediment microbial communities from gas well in West Virginia, United States - MSEEL Well Study Marcellus 5H_FC | ecosystem: Environmental > Terrestrial > Deep subsurface >...
TGAAATCTAAGAAACTCGCTTCTGTATGATACCTGTAGATAGTTTATTATATAAAATTGATCAAAAACTAAATAAACTATCAACTAATGAGCATCAGCAGATTGCACTCGAAGATAAAATACTTTCGCTTAATGAAGCTCAAATAAAGCTCATAAAACAAAAGGTTGATGGGTTTAGTGTTGTTAGTGGTTTGGGAATGGACTCCTTTAAAAAACGTTATGAAGACTTACAAAGACTTGTAATTAATTATAACGATGGAGTGCTAAACCTACATCTCAAAAACCCAGTACTAAATCAGTGGTCAGCTGATATTGATTTGCTTGATCCAAAGTACATGTTCTACATTGACAGTTATGTTTTAGCTGACAAAGGCGTGTGTAAGGATCGACAAATCTGGATAAATAAAGATTTGGCAAAACATGGTGACTTGCAGTACTTAATGAACAACGTTCACTACAAGCCATCATTCGAATATCAAGAGACATTTAATTTTATCTCCTCAGATGAAATTAGTATATTCACAGACGGAACGTTCACTCCATCTGCAATATATCTCTCTTATATGAGATACCCCATCTACATTGATAAGACAGGCTACATTAAGTTTGACGGTCAACCATCTACTGATGTTAACTGTGAACTTGAAGCCTATCTGGAAGACGAGTTAGTAGATTTAACTGTCCAGAACTTAGCAATGTATACAGAGAATGCTTCTGCGGTACAGAGTGCCCAGTTCAGAATACAAACAAATGAATAAATAAACTTAACAAACAAACAAAAAAATGGCTGATTTCTCATTAACCACCCTTTTTGTAGTTCCAGTAGGGCAAACTGCTCTCCCTAGCTCTGGTTCTACTCAGGATCTAACCGCTGGTCAAGTTGGTTTCTTCAGAAACGATTACAGTGTGGCTACAGTTGGCAATATTGCTGCTGCTCCATACTTCTATGTAGCTCAAGGTAGACAAAACACCTACCTACAAGGCTCTAAGCGTTCTGATAAAATCAAGGGTTGTCCTTCTGGTTCAGGTTGCTCATCCAACGTAACTGAATGGTACAAAGTATCAGGTTGCGGTACTCCTGCTGTCCAAGTCACTGATGTGACTAATTGGAGCGTACAGTGTGGAGATGTTGTGACTCTTACTCTAAGAGGTCACTCTAGTTATCTTGACACCTTGTACTTCAACGGTTTCACCCGTTCAGTAACTGTACAAGCTCCTTGCTGTGATTGTGGTGCTGATCCTTGTGCTGACGTTAACACTAACGCATTGATCAACCAATTCATTTTCCAATTGAGCCTTGCAGCTCCTGGTAACAACCCTGACAACATTACATTGTCTGATTTCTATACTTTCGAAAACGTAGGTGGAACTATCCTTCGTATTTCTGGTAAGCCTCTTACCAAGTATGGCCAGCCTTGTGATATCGCTGCATTCCCTTGGGAGTATGACAGAATGTACTTCCGTACTTTCGTATACCAAGGTCCTGCTACCACTGCTGACTTCATCGTTGCTGACAATTGCGATATTGTAGCTGACCCTGTTGTTGTTCAGAGATCTTCTTACCCAACTGGTACTGCTGAAGAAATTGCTCAACTTGAGAAGAACTTCTACAGCTATCAGGCAGGTTACTTGAAGCACTTGTACAGAATGAATGGCTACAACGAGAACTTTGAGACTTATGTAAGCACTGGTGTTATTTATGATACTTATTACATCAAGTTCAATCAGTATGATCGATCTGCTTATCAGTGGGGTGATTACATCCACGAAGATGCTATGGTGATCATTGCTGCTCCTAATGCTGCCACTCTAGGTAATACTGGTATTGCTACCGCTGTTGAAGCTGTTCTTGAAGCTGCTCTTGGTAACGTAGTTGACAACAATGTTTGTATCACTACTACTACCACTACAACTTCTACGCCTCCAACAACTACTACCACTACTAGTACTTTAATTCCTTAATAGTAGGTAAGTTAAAATTTCTACAACCTATGCCAGAGGGTGAGAGGATTAGTTCTCAAAATCCTCTGGCATTTTATTTATAACTCTCATGTCAACTCTGAAACTAGATATTATTGTAGTTCCAACATATAACACGCTAACAATGGCTGTTTCTGATGCATCTACATATCCAACTAATCCACCAAATGTAAGTGCACCAACTTTAGAAGTTAATGTTCCAAACTTTGGGATAGTGAATGTTCCGTTTGTTCCTGATGAGATAAATGTATTATCATCTTCCAATCTAGGAATCACACCAGTTGGAGTGAATGATCCACTTCCTGATGGTATTTATTACTTGAAGTATTCAGTGGCTCCAGCAAACGTAAACTATGTTGAGAGAACTATTATGCGTACTGAGAGAATTCAGGAGAAGTTTGATGGAGCATTTATGAAACTTGACATGATGGAGTGTGACAGAGCAATTAAAACACAATCTAAGGTGGAGCTTACAACTATATCATTCTTTATCAATGGCTCTATGGCAGCTGCAAATAATTGTGCTTCAGTTGAAGCAAATAGATTGTATCTTCAAGCTGACAAAATGCTGAACAACTTCTTAAGAAATAACTGTGGATGTTCAGGAAATAATTATGCAACAGTAACAACCTACTATTAATATGGCAAAGTGTTCAAGATGCGGGGCAAGCGTTGGATGTGGATGTAATCTTAAAAATGGAATGTGTGCATTCTGTGCACAGAAGACTAAAGATGAAGATACAATTGTTCGACAGCCCGCTACCAATAGAATCGAACTAGAAAGATTAGTATAAACATCTTCTAAAAATAAATAAGTATGTTACAACCTAGATTAACATCTTGTCCTGAATGTGTTGATATTCCAACATTATTAGATGATATTGAATGCAGAATTACAGACGTTGCAAAAAACCTTTACAACAACACTGTATTTGCATTGAATATGCCTGTACCGTATACAACAATGATAGATCTTCTCAACTACAGAAGAATCTTGGCATATAAGTATTGTAACCCAGATTACGCTAAAGAATTTAGTGTATGTCAAATAGCTAGTAAAGTAAAACTTCTAAAATATAAATAAATGAGCTGCTCTAATTGCTTTAATGGATGCACAGAAATCATATCTGATCAGTGCGTAAAATATACAGGATATGGTATTCCTGCGCTTGGTATTTCCAATGGTGATACTCTTGCTTTTGTTGAATTACAAATTGCAAATTTCATAATAGACTTGTCCACTGGTAATGGCATTATCCCTGTTATTAACCCAGCTGATCTCTGCCCATTGGTGAATGGGTTTCTTCCAACGTCTGGTGAAATCACACTTAATGATGTTTTATCAGCACTGATAAAATCAATTTGCTCTTTAAAAACCAGTGTTACAGCAATTGAGGCAACACTCAATATCCTTAACGCCAATTATTCAATTGGATGTCTTACAGGTGTAACATCATCTTCTGATACACACGATGTTCTCCAAGCAGCTATTAATAAGCTATGTTCAACAGCTGCTGACCTAACAGCACTAGAAGCTGAGGTTGATACAAACTATGTTAAGTTAGCTGACTTAAATGCGCTTATTCAAGCATATTTAGATAGCATTGCTCCATCTGGCTTGTACAAGAACAATATGGTTCCTAATGTTGCTTATGAATACTATGGCCTTCTTACAGGTTTTGATATTACAGGAGCAGGTACTGGACAATGGATAGATGTATATTTGTGTAATGGTGGCAATGGTACACCAGACAAGAGAGGACGTGTTGCTGTAGGAACTACAGATGGAACTATGGCTGGAACTATACCAATGAGTTCTATAGTTAATCCAACTACACCAGGTAATCCAAGCTACTCACTTAATGGTTTAGCAGGTGCGAACAATGTTACTTTAACAACGAATCAAATCCCTTCGCACACGCATACAGCTACAGCAACTTCTACAGCTGCTCCTCACAGTCACCAACCTGCAAATGGTGGAGACTTTGCAATATGGGTTAATAATGAAGCTAACGCTGGTAGTGGTTCTAGTGGATTTGAAGTAAGTGCAGATAATCACCCTTCTTCAACTAGCAATGCAACAGTAACTGTCAATACTAGTGTAGTTGTTGATCCAGTAGGTGGTGGATTATCTCACAATAACATCCAACCTACAATTGGTGCTTATTACATCATGTACATCCCATAAAACTATGTCAAATAATACTACTTGCTTAGGTTGCGGTTCATTAGAAACATGTGGTTGTAATGATCCTGGAAGTGATTTAATATCAACATCAGAAGTTGTATACACTGGTCCTAATCTTCCTGGAACAGGAATTCAAACTTGTCAAAACTTAACAGAGATTCTTCAGATAATTGATGCTGAGATTTTGGCAATTAAACAAATAATTACACCTGTTGGACCAACTACATCAACAACTAGTACTTCTTCAACCAGTACCACCACCACTTCCACTACAGGAGCTGGTTATTATTCTTGGTATTTAGGAGGACTGGTGAATCTTTCTAGTCCATGTACATCAGCTGTATTGCTTCCTGTGTTGTATACATCTGTTCCTGTATTGGCAAATGGTGTAGTTTTATATACTAACACTGGTTTAACAATTCCTTATAATGGATATATTTACATAACTAATTTAAGTACTAGATGGATTGTAGCAAGTGGAGGAGTGTTAAGTGCAGCAAATTCTTGTTAATATTATAATTAAGTAAATTTATGAACGTTGTATGTGCAGCTGAACCATGTCCTGTTTTATTATCCTCTGCTTGTGTATTTTATGAGGGAGAAGATTTATTGTACATTCAGGTAAATACGAATGATAGTCTTCAAGTTGCATTAGAGAAGATAGACCAAGCATTTACAAATGCTCAGATGGGCTACATCTTTAACAATGGATTAATTCAATCAGGATTAAGTCAACCAGTGCAACTTGGTGGTAGTTTAATACAAAACACAACCATCTCAGGAAACTATACACTTACATTACAGGGTAATGTTCAAGCTGCAAAGCATGTAACAACAGGAGGTACATCCTCACAATTTGTTAAAGGTGATGGTACATTAGATGGTACATCTTACCAACCTTCAGGAAATTATATAACAGGTCTATCTGGAGATGGTGTAGCCACAGGACCAGGCAATGTAGCTTTCACGCTAAACACTGTAAATACAAACCCAGGAACATTTGGTAGTAGTCAAGTAGTACCAATTGTAACAGTGAATTCAAAAGGGTTAGTAACTAATGTCTCAACAGCAGCATTAGTAATGTATCCACAATCAATCACCTTCGTAGGTGATGTAGTTGGATCAGGCTTTACAGAATCTACAACAACATTATTATTACAAAATGTAAATGCTTCACCATACCCAACTATAACACCATTAAAGTTTTCTGTAAACGCAAAGGGATTGGTTACAGGAGCAAGTGCATTAACAGCTCTTGACATATACGCAATTCTTGGCTATGTTCCAGGTCCAGCAGGTACAAGTGGTAGTGCGGGAACCTCTGGAACCTCTGGTACTTCTGGTACATCAGGAAATACAGGAACAAGTGGTACAAGCGGTGTAAATGGTACTAGTGGTGTAAACGGTACCAGTGGTGTTAATGGCACTAGTGGAATCAATGGCACTAGTGGTACCAATGGTACGAGTGGTACTAGTGGTACTACAGGCACGAGTGGCTCTTCAGGCACTTCTGGTACAAATGGCACTAGTGGAACTAGCGGAACTAGTGGAACAGATGGTACAGATGGTACTAGCGGTACATCAGGATCAACTGGTACAAGTGGTACGAGTGGTAGCACTGGAACATCTGGATCAAGCGGAACGACAGGAACATCTGGATCTTCAGGCACTACAGGCACATCTGGTAGTTCAGGAACTAGTGGAAGCACTGGAACAAGTGGTAGCTCTGGAAGTAGCGGAACCTCTGGTACTGATGGTACTGATGGTACAAGTGGAACCAGTGGCACAACAGGAACAAGTGGATCTAGTGGTACAAGCGGTAGTGCTGGGACAAGTGGATCTTCTGGTACTAGTGGCACCACTGGTACATCTGGTTCTTCAGGTTTATCTGGAGATAAATTTGCCACTACATCAACCACAACTTACACACTACAAGCAGCAGGAAACTCAGGAACCATAACAGTGGGTCTTGGGCTCGCCTACACTGTAGCACAATCTATAATCATCGCCTACGATGCAAATAATCACAACGAGGCTGAAGTAGTTTCTTACAATCCATTAACAGGTGCATTAAGCTTTATAGTATATAGACTTACTGGCTCTGGTACATACAGTGTATGGCAAGTCAATCTTGATGGTGCTTCTGGTGGAGATGGTTCATCTGGAACCAGCGGTACTTCTGGTACTAGCGCAACTGCTGGTACAAGTGGCACTACAGGAAGTAGTGGTAGCTCAGGTACATCTGGTACAACAGGCACATCAGGGTCTAGTGGTACATCAGGTACTTCAGGAATAAACGGAACAAATGGCACCAGTGGCACTAGTGGAACTACAGGTTCTAGTGGCTCCTCTGGTACGTCAGGATCTACAGGAACTTCTGGTTCAAGTGGTACTAGTGGAACATCAGCTACGAATGGTACAGGAGGAACTAGTGGTACGTCAGGATCGAGTGGTACTAGTGGAACTAATGGCACTGGTGGAACCAGTGGTACCACTGGAACGAGTGGTTCATCTGGAACCTCTGGTACCAATGGTACTGGTGGAACTTCAGGAACATCTGGTACTACAGGAACCAGTGGAACAACAGGAACGTCTGGAACGTCTGGTACTAATGGTTCATCTGGTACTTCAGGTACAAACGGATCTAGCGGAACAACTGGCACATCTGGATCGAGTGGAACATCTGGTACAAATGGTTCTTCAGGAACTAGCGGAACAACAGGTACAAGTGGTACTACAGGTACCTCTGGTACTTCTGGTTCAAATGGATCAAGTGGTACATCAGGTAGTTCTGGTACAACTGGCACCAGTGGTACAACAGGTACAAGCGGAACTTCAGGCACTAATGGAACTGGAGGTTCTTCTGGAACTAGCGGTACATCTGGAACAAATGGTAGTTCAGGTACATCAGGCACTACTGGTACGTCTGGAACAAGTGGTACAGCAGGTAGTGGGGGTTCTTCTGGAACAAGTGGAACCACTGGCACTAGTGGAACTTCTGGAACTTCTGGAGTAACTGTAGGTGTATCTGGTACAACTAACACAGTGGCCAAATTTACAACTACTACCACTGTAGGTGATAGTAATATAACAGATACAGGAACTTTAGTTACCATTAACTCAACCCATCGTTTTAATGGACTAGGAACTGTTCAAGGAACAACTGCTTCAGACACTGCACCATTAGGAGGAGAGTTAGCAGCAGTGACAGCTTCAGGTACTAACTGGACATTAGCAGGAACTAACTTAAACGTAGGTGGATATACACACACTATTGGTAGTGTAGTTGCTTTGACAAGTACATTAGCAGCAGTTGCTGGAACATATTATCAAATAGCTTATACCATTACAGGAAGAACAACTGGTTCTATTACTATAAATTATGGTGGTTCATCTAATGGAGGTATTACTGCTTCAGGAGCAGTTGGTCCTTTAGCTTCAAGCACTGCTGTATTAACTGTTGTTCCAACAACAGACTTTAATGGTACTGTAGCAATCAGTGTTAAGAGTATTGGACTCTCAAGTGCTTCTATTACTTATTTAGATAGTACATCAACTACTAGAAATGAATTTAGAATTAACAATCTAAGTAATTTCTCTTTTGGAACAGGGGCAGGTAGAAGAACTACAACAGGGTCAGGTAATGTAGCAGTTGGTGGAAGTGCATTACAAAATAACACAACAGGAGCAAATAATGTAGCAATTGGTGCAAGTGCATTACCTTTTAATACAACAGCATCTGGAAATATAGCAATTGGTCAAAATGCATTGTTTAATAATACAACAGGAGCACCTAATATAGCAATTGGTCCATCTGCATTGTCTGCTAGTGTAGGGGCATCTAATAATGTAGCAATTGGACAGAGTGCATTGAGTCCTACTACAACAAATGGTAACACAGCAGTTGGTTCATTCGCAATGAGTGCTAATACAACAGGAACATTTAATACAGCGATAGGTCAACTTGTAATGTCAACTGCTACAACAGGATCTAATAACATAGCTATAGGAAGAGAGGCTGGTCGTTACATAGCAAATAAAACTGGAGCAGTGGTTTTAGTAAACAATAGTGTATTTCTTGGATGGAGAACATCTCCATCAGCAGATGACCAAACTAACCAAATTGTTATAGGATATGACTCAATAGGACTAGGTTCTAACACCACTGTACTTGGTAATAGCTCAACTGTTACAACTGCAATATATGGTAACTTACTGCTTGGAACTACGACACCTAGTGGCATTAAACTAGATGTTGTAGGATCAGCAAGGTTTTCAGGTACTGTAACATCTGGAAGTAATATTATTTTATCTGGAAATGCAGACCTTTTTCAAGCTGCATCAATATATAGAAACACTAACAGAGTGTTTTTTGGTGGCGATTCAGGTGGATACTTTTTCCAAGATTCAACAAATAGTACAACACTATTAACCATTCTAAACACAGGTGTAACCACCTTTTCAAGTAGCGTTACTGCTAGTGCCTTTATCCCAAGTGGTTCTACAGTTCCTACAAATGGAATGTATTTAAGTGCTGCTAATACTTTAAACTTTGCAACAGCATCTACAAATAGACTTGCAATAGTCTCCACTGGAGAGGCTACCTTCAGCAGTAGTGTCACAGCTAGTTCTTTAATAAGAGCAGGTGGAACTTCTAGTCAGTTTCTTATGGCTGATGGTTCAGTAAATAGTAACGTTCTTCCTAGTGGAGCATACCTTCCCCTAGCAGGTGGAACTTTGACAGGTGCCTTGAATGGGACTAGTGCTACATGGAGTGATATCAATGTATTTACAGGTACATCTATTGGTTTAGGTTCTCAAAGATGGATTGGTTCAGATGGTGGTACAGGTTTGTATTTAAATACACCAACAGGTTCAGGGATAAATTTGGCAATAAATAATAACTCTGTTTTAGGAATAGCCTCCACAGGTGCTGCTACCTTTACAGATAGTGTAACATCTAAAGTAAATAATATTTCAGCAGATGGTGCAGGAGTAGTATTACAAGGATATGTAGATAACAACTTAAGAATAGCGGTAAGAGGAAGTGGATACAATGATGGAGCAAGAGGTGGTTTACTTGCTAGTACAGGTGACTTCTCAAGTAGTGTGACTGCTACTAGTTTTAATCTAGGAAATGGTCAGTTCTTAAGGCTAACTAGAAATACTGGTGCTTTACAATATGATGCACTTGGAATAGTAGCAGGAACAGATAACACAAGGTTAATTTCTACAGGTGATTTTGATGTAGTAAATGGTGCTTTAACAAGTCAATTTAAAATAGCCTCAACAGGTGCAGCTACCTTTGCAAGTAGCATCACTGCAAATGGGAGTTTAAATGGAGTGCAAAGCGGAACTCAAAACCTTTTGATTGATTGGTCAAGTGAATCTCAGGTAACTACCTTGACAAATACGGATTTATTCTTTGGCACAAATGCTCAAAGAAGAATAACTATTAAGGCAGGTGGCAACGTGCTGATTGGAACAACAATAGATAGTGGTGTAAGATTAGATGTACGTGGACCTTCCCCAATGGCTCGTATAGGACTTGTAGGAGGTGGATACATTGAATTAACTGATAATCAAATTTCAGCAAAAACGTCCGCTGGAGCAGCAAGTAATTTATTTATAAACGTTTCAGGAACAAGTACAATTCTTAACAGAGATAGTGGCAACGTACTGATTGGAACGACAACAGACGCAAGCACTAAACTTAGAGTAAATGGAACTACTTTCACAAACGAATTAGTAACTTTTGCACCTGCATCTGATATTCAGTCTAGTGTCGCTTGGAGATTTGGAGTAGCTACTACTGCGGCAGTAACTCCAAATAGAAGACTTAGAGTTAAAGTTGGCGCAATTGAATATTACATAGGAGCAGTAGAAGTATAAAAATAAACTATAAACAAATGAAGACAATAGAACCAGTATCCATTTGGGACAATGGATTAGTTTATCAAGCAAAGATTTTAAATACTTATGCTACCAACGTAACACTAGGAACAAGTGCAGAATTCTACTATCAGTTATTTTCTGAGAATGCAGACCTAACAATTGGTATTCAAGTAGCACAAGGGAATCTAACAATGGCAGGTGAAGCCTACGCTCAATGGGAAGTGGATTCTTACGCATGGGATTGGGTTGCAGGTCAACTGAATCTTACCATCACAGGTGACTATGTTCCTCCTGTATCAACTACCACTAGTACAACTACAGAAGTTGTAAAAGGTGCAGAATAAAACCAATTTTACGTCAATTAAATAAAACTCTACTTTATTGGTTTTGTAGGTTTTCTCCCAGGCATTTAATGTCTGGGAGTTTTTATTTGGAAAAATGATTAAATTTGAGTAGATATAACTCTGAAAATCAGCAACACAAGATGTCAACATTAAGAAAGCTAGTCTCTGACGTTAGGAGCACGCACAAAATCATATCAACAGATAGCCTCATTACAGACAGAGCAATTGCCTCTGAAGTGCGGAATAATGCACTATTGTTGATAAAAAGAGAAACCAACCTTAGAAAACTCTGGGCAACAGATACAATTTTTACAACCATTCCGTGTTTAGAAATGTGTGAAGTGCCCATCTCAGAATGTTGTGATTATGCAGATCCTTGTTCTGTTGCAAGATCAACATATCAACTTCCTAGAATATCTGAAGGAAATTATCAATATGTTATTCAAGGTGTTTATTCAATAAATGCAATGTCAGGACAGGGCACTAAGATAAAAGAGATTACTGTCAATCGTTATCTCAATCTATTAAAACTTCCTGTTATTAAAAAAGAACAGTATTTCTGGATTTCAAATGGTTATCTTTATGTCAGCAATCCAGCATTACAGGCTGTTAGGTTTGTAGCTCTCTTTGAAGAAGATGTACCTAATAACATTCTATATCCTGAATGTGGATGTGGAACTCCAAGCTATACAACTGATCAGCTTTGTCAGAATCCTTTAGATAAAGAGTTTGCTCTCCCAGGATACTTGGAGAAGCAAGTGCTTGACTTAACTGCACAGAAGCTTCTACAGAGCTATTTCAATCTGAAGACTGACATGACTGATGATGGAATAGATGGTCAATCACCAAACGCACCACAGTTTAGATGAGAGTACCAATAGATTGGCGAAGTGCCTCAAAAGAAAACTACAATAATTTCAAGAGTGAGAAGCCTGAAATAAACCTCTCTTTCGATGACTGGAAGAGAGTTGTTTATGGCTTCAATGAAATGTTTGTTGAGCACATGCTTGAAACAGGGGAGAAAGTAAAACTCCCATGTGGAATAGGGGACTTTGCAATCAACAAAAAGAAAAGAGTGAGAACCACAATGGTTGATGGTAAAGAGTATATAAATCTTCCAATCGACTGGAAAAAAACTAGAGAGAAGGGAAAATACATTTACAACTTTAACTACCATACAGAAGGGTATTACTTTGGGTGGAAATGGTTTAAAAGATCTTGTAGATTTAAGTTTTCTGATTTATGGTTATTCAAACCAACTAGACAAAACTCTAGATTGATTAACCATTATTTGAAAGTTGATGAGAAGTACCAACATATTTATGCAACATGGAATCGTAATTAAAAATGGCATATTACTATAAATTTAACTTCGTAAGCCCAGATCCAATCTACTCAACTGTCAAAGAAGAATTAAAAAGCTACTTTGACACAGGTGCTGTAGATGATCTGTTATTCCCCACCTATCTAGACAAGTGTCTTAGGAAGCTGGGAAGAGCCACGTACGTGATAGCTGAATCAGCTC
>Ga0247723_1001848_pt1 | contig 11927 bp, 34 predicted proteins | sample MSEWelMarce5H_FC_FD_189079 | JGI IMG/M metagenome (GOLD analysis project Ga0247723, IMG submission 189079) | Subsurface sediment microbial communities from gas well in West Virginia, United States - MSEEL Well Study Marcellus 5H_FC | ecosystem: Environmental > Terrestrial > Deep subsurface >...
CTTTTGACGTTGATAGCGTTATAATCACGATAAGGCCAGCGTCCACTCGTTTTAACAGAGTCTCCGCTATTATCCTTGATAGTGTCGATTTTCATATAAATATCGCCCGAAACGCCTCGGATGCAATCTCCAGCGTTTAGGCTATCAAAGTAGACTTTCACGGTCGGCTCCATCGTTCAAGAATATAGCATAGCCGCTTTCAAAAGTCAAGAGGGAATTAAAACTTTTTTAAATCTTGCGAATTTCGGTGAGATATAGGGGAACAACGGTATTATCGTCGTCGTTCAAAATTTGAACGTGTGCATAAAAACTACCAAGAACCTGCACAAATCCTACAATAACGCCCATAGGCTTCCATTCCATATCTTCGCTAAAAGAGGAATGTTCACGGACTAAATCGCCAATTTCAAAGCCAAAACTTGCTGCATGTGCTGGATTGTCTGTCGATAATCCTTTCATAACCTGTCCTCACTTGAATAGCGGTGATTGAATGGTCGTTTTTCTCTCTCACAAGGAATACATCGCGCTTTCCATTGTTGTATTCCGTCTGCAATAAATCGCCTCTTTCAAGGCTATCCCACACCTCTTGAGAGGTCAAGGTGCGGTTTTCAAATAGGCTCTGTTTCATTTTCTATACTATACCACGGGGCGAGACACCTGCCAAGTAATGTGGCTTACATAATCCACGGTATAGCCATTATCGCGTAAATACTGCAAATATTCCTCGCGGGGCTGGCCGATAATGAAAGTGCGGTTTTTACCCTCACGTTCGATTACTTCATCGATATGGTCTTTCCACTCTTTTAATTGACGTTGTTTAATAAAATAGTCTGCAATTGCCTTTTTATCGTTTTTATCAATATAATCTGGTAATTTAGCCATTATTTTCTACCTTTATGATATCTGCTGCATATTCTGTGCTATTTTCACCATCGAACCAATCAATTTCGTAATAGTAACCGTCTATAAGCCCGCTCCATTGGCGTTCTATGATAAACCCATAAACCGCTTCTTCCTGTTTATCGGCTGGCATCATAACGAGGTCGCCAATCTCAAACATTACTCCACCTTACGCAGATTAACAGCACCGAAATAGCCATAGGTCTGACTCCAACGAGGGTCGCCAACGCGAGGATTGAGCCACTCAACCTTGTAGTTGAGCGCACCCGCAAAGGATACATGCGGATTAAACTCGGTAATAATGCCGATAAGACCCTTCGTACCTTGAAGGCGATAGCCCTTGACGATATCACCAATCTGAAAGTCGCTCATTTATTCCTCTCTCCGCTTTTAGGTTACCTTAACTTTGGCAAGCACATGACCATGCTCAATTTGTCTCAAGCCAGCCCTGTGACGGTTATTTAGTTCTTCGTCAAACCAAGCGATATCGTACTGCTCGTCGCGAGGATGATAGTTAGGCCAATGCGGCTTGCTGGCACTTACAACAAATCCGCGATGTTTGCGGTGCATGTGTTCTACGATATCACCTACCGCAAAATTCATAAATTACTCCTCAAATGCGTGTGCGTCGAAAGGTGCAGCAATGATGGGGCCGCTATGGTCGGCAGGAACCCATACCGCATCATAATCTACCACATCCACCGTCACCTGTCCAGTAGGCTCGCTTACAGAATTCGCAGGGAAGAAAAGAAACGGGAAAATCTTGAAGATACGAATGAGCATATTTTAAATCCTCGCCTTTACAAGAGTGATGATACAATAAAACATAATTGCAAAGCACACATATACGGGGTCAATGCTTGTTAGCGTTTCCTCGCAGAACCTCCAAAATTCCATATTATAGCCTCCCCTTGTGGTTACCGTTGCCGCCGAATTCACCCACAACCTGTCCACCAAGACGGTCGGTGTGCATGATATTTGTAGAGCCAAGGTGGCACGACTTTCCCTTGTTGAAACCTGTGCTATTCTTGTATGCCTTCACATATGCATCAGCATTACTCTGATTGGGAAAACGCATGATAGTAATAAGCGTGGTCTTGCCGTCACCAGCACCAACTCCAACAGAAACAGGAGCCTTTTCGGTGCCAAGAAGCACGACGCAATCGGGGCACTCGTTGATTTTGCCGCCCACACGCTGCTTTTCACGGCTGGTGTGGTCGAATTCATCCTCGCAATGAACACAGGTACGCATGGGAGCCTTTAGGGGTTCGGGGTTTCTTGAGCGTGAATACAGTATAGACTATCTCTTTGAGAAAGTCAAGGGGGTCAGAAAATTTTTTTAAGCCTTCTGAAAAGTCCAATAAGGACGGTCAAAATACTGCTCGCCCGCTCCGTCGCTGCTGGTGTCGTCCATCACCCATACGCGATAAAAGCGCGGTTCTCCTTTATAATCTGCTCCCTGCGGATACCCTCCTTTTAAAAGAAGATTTGGCGTACTATTGTCGATAAAAATGACAGGGTAAGGATATAGCGGGCTTCTTTGCACTCCCTCGTTATTCACCCAATAAATATTGATTAAATCACCTTGCTTGAATTCGCAGTTAGGATGAAGGAACATGCTGATACTCGTTACGCATAATGCGAGGAACCACAAAACGTGGCTTCTGCACATACTCCTGTGTTGGGCTAATCTTGCTTCTATCGTTACTAACTTGAAACACAGGCTCCAACTTGATACAACCAGCAACACCCGAATATGGGTCTTTTGCTGCCATATCCGTAATTACATAGATAGTGTCAGTCCAAACGTAATGGCGAACCATATCGCCAACTGCGAAATCACGAAGCACGAAATTATCAGACATGAGCCACCTTCTGCATGTAGTACGCTTCTTCGCAGGTATCGCCAATCTTTGCACGCTTGCCTTGAACAATCCAAGTTACATCGTAGGTAGTCTTTACTCCACGATATACCTTTACGACTATCCCGATGGGAAGCCCTTGCTGCTTGTATTGTACGAGGTCGCCTACCTCAAATTCAGTTTGCACGCGGCACATCCTTATAAGGTTCAAGGTTGTTAAAATGATAGTGCATCAACTTATCAAATGGGATATGATTGGAATTTAGCCAGCGAACGGCGCACCATTCTTCACTCGGAGTATTACCTTTGCCAACACCTTCAACAATACCGATATGGGCATTGGAACTATTCCATCGAACGAGGTCACCGATTTTAAACCTGTTGGCAGACACAGAAACTCCTCAACCTTCCCCTACATCTTATCGCATGTGCGGGGGAAGGTCAAGTAGTTTTTCTGTATCACGGTTCACGGGGTCGATAGCCTATGCCTATCATCGTTTCATCGTGAGGTATAACCTCGCGTATTCTTTGGAGTTCTTCCCAATCAAGCACTTTTCCCTTATCATCCGACTTAAAAATAAGAGTTTCTCCCTTATTTAAATTTGTCGATACTCTCACGAATAACGCACCACGCCACGGGGGCATCATACAGTAAACGGTTGCTTTTACAGGATTATCTTCGTACCTTGCATTAACATCAAAAGTTTCTAATACTAATGCTTCATTCATCGGCGTCCGTTGAAACGACGAACACGCGAATTGCTCAATTCCTCAAGTTCTTCCTCGTATTCCTCTCGCTCCTTGACGCAATCGGGACACCCAAAATTCTTCATAGAAGCGGGATAATCTCCATGCGTAGGGCACGCAATAACATTCTTGTTGCTATTGGTGTTAGAGACACTATCAAAATCAATAAATGGACGAGACACTATAAAAACTCCTTTTTAGTTTGTTAGATAATAATTAGCATGATTTAAGGCGTTAAGACACCTTTTTAATATCATAAACATTACGATGGTTACTGATATTAATTCGTTTACCTGTTTGAAGAGAAACACAATGCCACTCAATCCACCATTCCTCACCGTCGCTATTGCACATAGAATGGGGGCCACTCTCAACCAATACGCGAGTGGTCGTCTTTTCGACGGTATTGGGCGTAACATCAAGCAAATCGCCAACTTTGTATTCGGTGGTCACTCGCTCTGCTCCTCTTGCATACTCTTAATGTAATCTTGCAAGCCCTCGTCGGCAACCTCTTCTTGGTGACCTTCCTTACCGAATAGTTCCTTCAACTTTTCTTCGGTCAATTCTACCCATTCTTCCTCGTCTACATCGATGGGGTACTTTTCAAAAGGCCCATCAACGTCAAAAACAGGGAATTTTGCAATATCTTTAAGCACGGCATTGAGTTGCCAAGTTATGCTTTCTCGGATTTCTTCCTCGCTTTCTGCATCAGCGTCAGTATATACTTCTACAGGCTCTTGCGTACAAGCATACACCTTTAGCGGGTCAGTATCGTAGAAAAGTTCGCCAATACCATAGAAGCGTATCCTTTCATTCTGTTTGTGTCGATACTTCACAATACCATAACGCCACTTCATGCTTTCTCCAATTTTGACATATAGATGAAGCCCGTAAATCCATACGGGAGTTCAGAAATCTTGTGACTAATCCATTCAATGTAAGCCATATCCTCGTATCCGTTATTAGCGGTCTTACTGATATAACCAACATACTTGGACGTATCGCTCAATAGGGCGTTACGATATTTAACCAAGTCGCCAATTTGAAACTGCATTATGCCACCCAAATAAGGTTTTCAGCACGTTCGGGAGTAGGCTTGTGAACGTCTACCCAATCAACAAGATAGAATTTATGGTCGTTCACAAAATGATAGCCAAAGATTGTTCCATACCAAAAAGGGTCACGACCATGCAGACGCCTCTGCATGACGAAATCGCCAATTTTAAATTCTTTTGGCTTTTCCACATTATACTCCTTCACGATGCTTTACGAGGTTTATGCTGCCATATAGGGAAATATCACCATCATGTTGGGAATTCAGCCATGTAACACCAACAATATCAGTCATGGTGTCCATAGAGACAACCACACCAACATACTTTTTGCGTGCTGTCCAAACCCAATCGCAAAAAGATACCAAGTCACCGATTTTAAATGGGGGTGGTTCGTTCTTCATGCCTACATCTTATAACGGGTGGGGTGCCTTGTCAAGTAGTCTGAAATACAAAATCATACCTTAAGGTTTGAGCGGTTTTTAGGAGTCGCTACAACCGTGGGCGGGTCGTCGTCCCATTCATTATCCTCAAGCATTTCAACAACAACGGGTGTTATTACTGCCTTTTGAGCATCCGATTGAAATTTAGTAGCGTATAAATTATACTCCGTTTCCCAATAAGGAAGCAGATAAAAATACATATTTGCTACGAAAAATACGATAGATAGGATTAGAAGGAATAAAATCATGCAATCACCTTGTTTAGTTCGACGTAAAGATAGGTAAAAAAGGCAATACCAGCAGCAGAGCGATTACTATTTCGCATATACTCAACAATAGGAAGAAAGTTAGTAATGGCATTTCGCGTATCTTCATCTGTATCCTTCAATAGAATGGGACGTAGGGTATTGCCATGCTGTGCCATAATACCACAGAATTCAATCTGATAGGGCCAATCAGAGTCCTTGCCAACCTTTGTGCCCGTATTTACATACCAATCAAGAAGATAGGTAAGACGCTCGTTTACGGTAGCACCACGGGGCTTGACGGCTTGACTAATGTAGGTTTCGGGGATATCCAAGGTTTCTCCTAATTGATTTTGGTTAGTTCGCCAGCATAACAATATAAGCCAGCACTATGATTTTCTTCAAACCAATCTACTTTAAAGCGTGTTCTTGCGTAAGTCCACGCACCTTCATTGTGGTTAACTTCATCCAATTCGGTAATAATTCCGAAAAGGTTTTCGTCTGCAAATGCCGTCCATTTTACTAAATCTCCGACTTGATAGTTTTCTCTCGCCATACATACACACTATATCCTATATGCAAAAACCGTTCTGTAACCAAGACTACAGAACGGATGATTGCTCAAATTGACAATTTTTAAACTCCGAAAAGAACCTTAAGTCCATCTTCGCTTGCACCGATTAACCTTGTACCTGTCGGTGTTCCACTATTAAATCGAATGAATGTCGGTACTGATTGAATTCCAAGTGTTCGTACATAATCTTGTCCGTCGTCAATATCATAGTAGGCAACAGGAACCTTGCTACTATCCGATAATCGTTCAACAATTGGCTTTGCAAACCTACACGGCATACACCATGAGGCTCCGAACATTACAACGCCTGTATAACTTCCAAGTTCTTCTGTCAAAATGCTTCTCATGGTTCCTCCAATATTTTAGTTAATTCTCTCAATCCAAACACGAAGCAGTAGTCTATCCCCTACCGCACCTCGCCTACCGTGGCGGCATAAATGATTATCAACGATTAAGGCTTGCCCTGTCTTAAAGACAACCTCTTCGTATCCCCTATCCCACTCAAGGGTAGTAACTGTATCTCCACCGTTCAAACAGTAGAGAGCAAGTATGTCAATCTTTTTATCAAATGTCAAGCCCTTTTCTGCTGCCTTGCGGGCTGAATAGTCCCCATCGTGGTGTAGAGGCAAGTCCATATCTTGTGTGCTGCCTCGTCCGTCCTTGCCAAACACTCCAACTACTGATACTTCTGTAGGTTTCCCAAGTTTGAGAACCTCTTTCAGAAAGTCGTCAGCGTTTGTATTCTCAATGAATACCCAAGGATTTTCGGGGCTTAATCTCATTCTGTTGACTCTATCTTTTTGAATGTAACATCGTCAATCTCAAAACGCAAACGTTCGTCTTGTTCCATCATTTCATCAAACTTATCATGCATCTTATTTTCAATAGAATTATAAATTAGATTGGCACGATTATCTTCATTTAAGTCTGCTGGAATATCAACATCAATCTCAAACTCCATGACTTTCTCATAGGTTTCGTTATACCAAACTTTTGCTTTGTATTTCATCTATTCCTCTCTTGGTTCATTTGGTAGATAAGACTTCTCCTTTCGTGGCGATACCAATTCTACAAAATAGAAAAGCGAAAATGACGCTGCAATGGCAATCCAACGAAACATAAAATATCCAACCAAACAATGTAACGTAGTACCAGCAAAAAATGGTACAAAGGACATATTTTGATTTATTGAAATAAGATAAAGGATTTGAGTTATTACAACAAACCATCCAAACCAATTACCAATTGATTTACATTTCGGTAGGTCGTTCGCTTTGGTATTCTTGAAAGTCTCTATAAGTTTATTCATTTAGGCTCTACCTCACAGTAACAAATTTTAGTATCAGTATTATAAATCGAATGTCTACCACTACAAGTGTTGGTACAGTTAAACGTATCCTCTTTCCAAAAAGCAGAAGCACACCAAAATCCAATCATAAAATTAAGCAAAACAATACCCGCCAACACAAATACGCCAGCATAGTTCTCGTTCATTCGTTACCTCGTTCATCTATACTATCAACCTTTCGGAGATAGTCAAGGGGATTTGTGTAAACTGAAAGTTCATTACGAAAATTATCAATACCAAATTCATTAGCATTTAAATAACGAACGCCAACCTTTCCATCTATAATTGATTCGACAATTCCTATTAGTTTGCGATTCGTCATAGGATTAAGACTTTTTGCTTCAACAAGGTCACCAATCTCAAACATTGTTACCCCACTTCTGCTCGTTCCACAGAACATTGAGAGAACGGTCAAACACCTTCAAGAAACGATGCTTGCGGCTACGCTCTCGCCATTCTCCTTCTGCTCCCTTCACCTTGCCGCGATTGTGCTTGATAAAGGTTCCATCTTCCTGCTTAAACCAAAAGTCCTTCTTAATATCAGTCAGACCATAATACTTCCAATTGGTTGCAGCGTACACAACGCCGCTATGAAAGTCGTTGTCAGCGTAGGAAAGGATAGCACGCACGTTGGTATCCTTACACAACTGCTTGATTGCTCTTGCGGAAAACCAGCCAGCAAGGTTATGTTCTTCGCTCTGCACATCGGGAGAGAGGCACAGGCGCGAGAGTTCAAAAAGACCATCTTGATTGGCACGCTCAAGGCCAAAGCAACCCTTCGCAATTTCGGGTGCAGGTAGACCTGTAAAAATACAGACGCCGCAAAGAACGTCGTTCTTAAAAAGTCCGTAGTTGTGCCCGCTCTTAAACCCACGCGAGATAGAAGAAAGGTAGTGATACTCCTTGAGAATGTCGGTTGCTTGCTTTTTAGAAATGGACTTGATGGAGAAATCGCTTTTCATGCAATCAATATAGCATGGCCCCTTTAGGCTGTCAAGAGGAAAAAGAAATACCGCAAAACCGTTAAGTCTTGCGGTATCGGGCTAAAGATACTATCAATAGCGGGGTTAGAAACGTATATGATTTTTTATACGCTTTTTAACTACATCGCCCATTAGAATTTCAGTTTGCTCTAATTTTAGAACATCATCAATATCTATGGTAGTAGCATAATAACTAGATGATTTGGAAGATTTCCAATCAATTTCTTTTAGATGCGTCCAACAAACAAACCATTTAAACGCACTATCTTCTTCATCCCATGCAATCAAAAGATAATCGGAGTCTCGCTTTGAGAATTCTCCACCTCTCCAAGTAGTCGTAGTCCTTGAGGTTTTTATTTCTAATGGCTTATCATCGATATACAAGTCGGGTTCTGCATCCCGCTTTGGGTCTACAGTATTAGGAATAATGGTAGCGAACGAGGTTTCTACAATATTTGAAATCAACTCTGACTTCAATTTAGTAGAGAATGACTGCCAATCAGTCACGGACTTTAATACTGAAAGCCGCTTATCTACTTCGGTAATTACTTGAGGTAGATGGTGCTTGATTGTGTCTTTCATATTCTCTCTTTAAAGTGGCGTCCGATGCTGGACTTGAACCAGCGACCCACAGATTAACAGTCTGTTGTTCTAACCAACTGAACTAATCGGACGTAAGTGGAGCAGAAGATGGGACTTGAACCCATAACAGCGACGTTGGTAACGTCGTACTCTACCATTGAGTTACTTCTGCAATGTGGTAGGGGTAACAGGAATTGAACCTGTGACCTTTTGAATATCAGTCAAACGCTCTAAACCAACTGAGCTATACCCCTGTAATCACTATCATTTAACCCTCGATGGTAATAGTACCATCATCAGTATCTACTTCAATCTCCCAACCGCTTAAATCGGGACGTACCTTAAATAGTTCTGCAAGTGTAATTTCTACCGTTGCAGTTAGGGTGCAGTATCCTCGCTTGTGGTCATAACGCTTTACTTCGCTTTCAATGTATTCTTGGTCATAGAAATTATTTACGATACCATCATGAATATCAGACCAACTAATATTATATGTTGGTTCTGCTTCTACATCGTCTGTTTCTTCAACAAAATCTTCAAGATTAATCACATAACAATTATCAAGTTCTTCGATAATAGGATGCACGCCTTCATAATTCTCTTGAAGAGTACCTACGAGTTCTGAAAACCTCTGAATAGTATCAGTCTCTTCAATAGCATCCTCAATGCCACCATCGTCCTTGTAGTGGAACACTTCTGCACCATCTGAATAAGTTAAAGTCACAGTAGTGTTTTCATCAAGATTAAGTTTCTCAAGTTTTGATAGATATTCGTGCATTTATATCTCTTGTAAAATGGTGGGGAAGGAGAGAATCGAACTCCCGACGACCAACGGTAACGGATTTACAGTCCGTTGCAAACTACCAACACTTGCAACTTCCCCTAAATGGTACAGGTAGCAGGATTTGAACCTACGACTTTCGCGCCCCAAACGCGACGCTCTACCAGACTGAGCCATACCTGTATAATATTTAAAATAAAGCAAGAAGGTTGGCAAGGTTACCACACCTCACTCCTCACATAATTTTTGGATTATTCGGTCAAGAGTCTCCGACGAACCGCGAATTCATCATCAATGACTCTGCTGGATTACCAGCATAAGGTGTTCTTTCTAGTCCGTTATAAGCACCTTAACTATTTGAATAGTGGAACGACACAGCCTTTCACTATTCTCCTATACCTTATCCTCTAATTACTTCAGACGTACCCTGTATCTGTTGATACTGCATGACTCCCCGAAAGATAAGGGATTTAACATGCTTCAACCTATCTTGCATGTGGTGGGACGGGTGGGGGTTGAACCCACGACCCTCGGATTAAAAGTCCGGTGCTCTACCAACTGAGCTACCATCCCGTTTTTTCTATTTTTAAGTGGTGGGCTGGGTGGAGGACGATTCCACAACCTAAAGATTAAGAGTCTTTTGCTCTGCCAATTGAGCTACCAGCCCATTATAACGATTTTTAAAGTGGTAGTCGCACGGGGAGTTGAACCCCGCTCGCAAGAATGAAAATCTTGAGTCTTAACCGATAGACGATGCGACCATAGTGGAGCCGAAAGTCGGATTTGAACCGACGACCTGCGCGTTACAAATGCGCTGCACTACCCCTGTGCTATTTCGGCATGATGTGGTGGGAAGAGCGGGACTTGAACCCGCACGCTTGTTAAGCAGCAGATTTTGAGTCTGCCGTGGCTGCCATTACACCATCTTCCCAAAAGTGGTGGCTTCTGCGAGATTTGAACTCGCAAGCCCGAAGGGCGACTGATTTTAAGTCAGTTGTGTATACCGTTCCACCAAGAAGCCATAAACCGCTGTCTTTCCAGCGAGTCAGATTGATTATCTCACAATCATTGAAATGGTAGGCGGGGTGGGATTTGAACCCACGACCAATTGGATATAAGCCAACTGCGCTGACCGCTGCGCTACCCGCCTAAAATGGTTGCATCAGTCAATATTGCACAGATTTAATAGCGTTCTCAATTAGTCTGCCAAAGTGGCGTGGAGTGAGGGACTCGAACCCCCAACCTACAGGGTAGAAACCTGTTGCTCTATCCGATTGCGCTAACCCCACATTCATCGCGAGGGCTTGAACCTCGCTGTTTTCTTCTTACCCTATTATCTTAACCTCTCTCAAGTCTCCCGTCAAGAGGTTTCTTAAACTTTCTTTTCGTTCACATTTCTTATTGGGTTTTCAAGGAGCCGTGAGGTTTCTTGCCCTCACCCTTATATCTTATCTCGCCTTATCTCCCCCGTCAAGGGGTTTAGAAAACTTTTTTTGTTCTCTTTTTAAGTGGCGGAAGCAGCAGGATTTGAACCTGCGGTGCTTTTTATGGCACGGCACTTTAGCAAAGTGCTACCTTAAGCCTCTCGGTCATGCTTCCATCGTTTTATATCTTATCCGCTCTCGTTCCTCTTGTCAAGAACTTTCTTCATTAAGGTAGGCATCCGTGTAAGAAGCCCAATTTACAGCGATAAAATCTTGTAGTGCTTCTTCGTCATTCTCGTAAAAGTAGCCGACATAAATAGCAGTAGCCTTTGCACTCCTTATCGCTTCTTGAACAGAAACACGAACAATCTTTTGTTTTCCATCGATATCGGGTTCGGAGTATTGAAGGTATCGCATGTTCTTATCTTAACCTCTCTCGTTTAGGTTGTCAAGGGATTCTTTGAAGTTCACCTTCTCTAACAAATAGTATATAAACCATCCATTACGTTCATATTCTTTTTCAAACCATTGAACATAAGAATCTTTACCCACGACATTGGTAATAAGTCCATACCAATCTTTTGTATCGCGAGCATGGACAATATCTCCAATTTCAAATTGCATGTTCAATCTTTGTTAGTTCATCTTTATCATACGTCCAAACAAAATTGCTTTCCAAGAAATGGACTTTGTATTTGTAGATTTCAGCGCGTGGTACTATATCTATGACAACACCCATTTCTTTTAGGCTTCCGTAATATACTAAATCACCGATTAAAATCATTAGTCACCATAAGTGGTGGAGGCGGCGGGAGTCGAACCCGCGTCCAAAGCCAATTCAATGTCAAGTCATTCACAGGTTTAGTCTATTTACTATCAGAAACAGACAAAGATAGACTGTGGTTCCACCAACGCTTACAGTCCTGTTGCGTTCCACCATCTAAAAGATGGATAACCATTTCCCTTTTGTTTTCGCAGGTTTGACC
>Ga0247723_1001849_pt1 | contig 11926 bp, 14 predicted proteins | sample MSEWelMarce5H_FC_FD_189079 | JGI IMG/M metagenome (GOLD analysis project Ga0247723, IMG submission 189079) | Subsurface sediment microbial communities from gas well in West Virginia, United States - MSEEL Well Study Marcellus 5H_FC | ecosystem: Environmental > Terrestrial > Deep subsurface >...
TCATCATGAAGAGGTAACATTGAAATTAATAAACTAGCTGTAATTAATTTTATTTTTTCTAATACTTCTTTACTAAACATACTTTCAAAATAAGTAACTAATTCACTTCTATAAGCATCATCAATTTCAATATTATTTAATATATTATCATATCCAATTAACGATTGGTATACTTTAGCCAAATCATAATATGCATCCCCATATAATGTAACTTCGTCTCCTTGCTTACCTCTCATATCAATAAATTTAATACCAGTAGGAGTTTCAAACACATTTGTAAATACAGGATCACCATGTATTATACCTGATATTCCTTCTTGTTTTTCTTCATATTCTTGTAGTGAATATGTTATTTTAAGGAATAAATCTACTATACTATATTTAATATATAGATCTTTATTTTCTACAAAACGTTGACGTATTTTTCTAGAATAGTTAGAATATATGTTAACGGATTCTATTGGTTTATCACAAGAATGAATATTCCTTAAAGAACTAATTAAAACAAGCAAATGGTTAGAAGTTAGTTGTTTACTAGTGTAAAGATAGGAATAACTTACTCCATCAATACGTTCTAATTCTATTCTATTGTTTTGAATGTTTATTACTTTAGGAAAATATTCTTCAACAGATTTAGGAATATTGTTATACCAGTATATTTCACCTTTATTTGAAGTGTGTTTTATAACTGTATTGTCAGTGTATTCTACTTTATTAAAGCTTCTAGGTGCAATATCAGTATTATATATACCTAATGCTTTGTCTAAAGATGAATTAGCATTAACAGCTAAATCATCTATATAATATTGAGCATATGGTTTACCAAAGAATATTTCATCATATGGTATTTCGAATTTATCTAAAGTATCAAATGTTATTTTACCAATATCAGCTACAATTGCTCCAACGTTGCCTTTATGTGTTTTAAATCTACGAGCAGTATAAATGATAATAGTATGACCTAAACGATGTAATAATTTTAAATAATCAATATTACGTTGTATTGGTAATACTGAAGTGTAATCTCCATGGATAGTAGGATGGGTAACTAATGTATTATCTAAATCAAAGCATACTCTTAGAGGTGATGCTATTTCTTTATATTTGTTACAGTATGTTTTTAATTGTAAAGGTGTTCCAACACAATTAAAACTATCTATTTTACCTCCAATTATAGTTTTGTTATCCTTTAGCATTTCTTCATATACACATGAGATGTATACTTCTTTATCTAAATCTAATACTTTAGTACAGTATTGTTTTAATTCTCTGCTACTTTCAAACCCATAAGCACCTGTATTAGCATTATTAGATATTTTAACTTTTTCTTTTATATCAGTTACTGCAATGCCATCTAAATTAATGTATGAATATATAGGATTAGGATCAGTACTATTAAAATAAAATATTGTATTTTTAATTGGAGCCGATTTGTATCCAGCAACTATATCATCATTATAAAATGTATCACAATCTAAAAGTAATACATTATCATTTAATTCATCTTCAGTAAATGTTTCTAATCCTCTAAGCACAGTTTCGGCAGCACCTTTAGTTAAATAATCTAAAGAGACAAATTTAATATTAGTATGAGGGAAATAAAATTTAATTAATGTTTCAAAGTTAAATTCCTTTAAATGGTTGTGATATACAATATGAACTGTATCTGTTGGTTCTAAATATAAAGAACCAATAACATGATAGATCATAGGTTTGCCTAAGGCGCTTATTAACGGCTTAGGCAAATCATATCCTTCATCTTTGAATCGTTGTCCGATTCCTCCTATTGGAATAATAATATTCATTATTTATTTACTTGCTTATTGATCCAGTTAAATGTTTGATTGATACCCTTATCTAAAGGATAATATACATCTGATCCGATTTTTTCTTTAAATAATGTATTGTCTGAGTTTCTACCTCTAACGCCTACTGGGCATTTAAAACCATATTTTGTTTCAAACTCTTCACCAGCAATGTTTTTGATAGTAATGTTTTTACCTGAAGCTGCAATGGCTAATTCAGCTAGTGAATTAATAGTAACCATTTCTTCTGATCCGATATTAACTGGTCCTAAGAATTGTTCTTGTCTCATAAAACGTAATACTGCATCTACACACTCGTCAATGAATAAGAATGAACGTGTTTGTTGACCATCACCCCATACTTCAATAGTACCACCGTCTTCAGTTTCAGCTGCTTTACGACACATTGCTGCTGGTGCTTTTTCTTTACCACCTTTCCAAGTACCTTGTGGTCCAAAGATATTGTGAAAACGAGCTACACGAACATCTAATTTATAATTTCTATTAAATGCTAAGAATAAACGCTCGCTAAACAGCTTTTCCCAGCCGTATTCTGAATCTGGATTTGCTGGATATGCACTTGATTCCTCACAATTTGGATTATTTGGATCCAATTGATTATGCTCAGGATACATACAAGCAGATGAGCTGTAGAACACACGTTTAACTTTTTGCTTAACAGCCTCATGAGCAACGTTTAAGTTAACTAAAGCTGAATTGTGCATTACGTTTGCATCGTTATCACCTGTAAAAATATAACCAGCACCACCCATATCAGCTGCTAATTGATATACTTCATCAAATTGCAAACTTTCAGAAAATGGATAAGGTAAATACTTACAAGGTAATGGATGACCACTATATCCTTCTAGACGCATTGCTGCTTCTACATTTTTAGGATCACGTAGATCATAAAGTAAAAAGTCATCAGCAGCGGTTTCTTCAAACTCAGGACGCTTTAAATCTACTCCACGAACCCAAAATCCTTCTGATTTCAATCGTTTAACGAGGTGTGAGCCTATAAACCCACCTGCTCCTAGTACTAGTGCTGTTTTCATATTGTGTTATAATAATTGTTTTGTTTTTCTTGTCTGTCTATTGTTTTAGGATGTATTAAATCTAATCCTGGGGGTATTTCTGTTGTAGTCATAGCACCAATTATCTTTTCATGTACTTTGTTTACCCAATGTATTTCAGATTTATTTCTAAGTATACGATTTTGGTAATCAGGATAATTAACCCATCCTCTTTCATCTACTCTCCAACCCCATTGTCTAATATGTTCTTGAGTTAAGCCTTCAACTGTGTTAATGCGTGGAATAGAGAACATTTCAACTTTACTATTATCTTCTAGTATAGCAGGAAGATATGCTAATAATTCTTCTGATAGATATTCGTCAGCATCAATTTGGAATATATAATCTTTGGTGCATAGACCTTTAAGATTGTTTTTAAATGTAGCGAAATCTTTATTTAATGGGTGGAAATAACTCATTAATTTGTACTTAATAACTACTGCTTTAACCTCATCGGTAGCAGTAATATCCATCTGTACTACGATTTCATCTTCATCTCTAATTGATGATGATAATTGATTTAATAATCTATCTAATTCAACATGCTCATTACAAGCTGTGATTGCATAACTGATTGAGGGCATAACATTATTTTTTATTAAAATACCCTATATATTCTAGAGCATCCATAAATTCATTTATTTCGTATTCCTTTTTAGTTGTCATATCTGCTTTACCATCTTTAGATTGTACAGCTGACCACTTCCAGTCGTTAGGGTTAGTACCCTCAGGGAATGTCATTGATTTATCATCTAAGATTACTGTCATAGGATACCAATAGTATCCTTTTTCATCTTTAAATTTTAAATCGATAAATAATTGAGGCATTACTGCTTCTATTTCAACTAATTTATCTTCTGTTAAAGTTGTGTTGGATGTAAATCCACATCCATAACAACTCCAAACAGTAAGTTTATTATTTGAGGCTTCATGACAAGCATCACCACCACATTTAGGGCATATTATTAATTGTTCGTTCATTACTTCTTAATTTTAGGTAATTCAATTTTCTTTAATTGAGGTAATTTAAATTCAACAGGTTTAGGTACTTTAGCGTCTAATATATTAAGTAACTTCTCACCCATTTTTTCTAAACTAAATTCAGTACGTGAACGATACGCTTGTCTCTTTGCACCATCAAGGTATTTTTTATAATTCTTATAAACTTCTTCTAATGCTGATGAAGCGGTTTCATAATTAATAGTAAACCATCCACTTTCAGCTATTAACATGTCTTGTACTACTGCTGATGGGTGTATTTGTGTAATTTCACCTGGCAATATGATAGACATTTCTTTATCTAGGAAATCTAAATGACCACTATAACCACTAACTATTACTGGTTTAGCTGAGATTGATGATTCAAGTAATGGGCGACCATACCCTTCACCTTTAGTAAATGATACGAATGCTTTTACTTTAGGATGATTATATAATTCATTCATTTCTTCATCACTCAATTCACCATGTAGTAAATAGATACTTGGTAAATCACCACCCACACTTTCTTCAATTCTTCTAATTTTATCTAACATTTCCTCTCTATCCATTACAGATGAAGTAGCTGATTGTGTTTTTAAAATTAATGCTGGGCGTTGTTTTTTATTTTTAAATGTTTCAAGGAATGTTTTAATTAACATACCAACATCTTTTCTGTCCTGACCTATTTCACCTTGTAACCAATGACCTACAAACAAGTAACAGAATTCTTCTTTAATACTATCTAATACCAGTTTAACTTCAGTAGTTAATTTTTCTATCTTTTTATAGATATCTAAATTAGCTCCTTCAAACAATACCTCTACAGGAGCTGTTAATTCAATTACACCTTCTACTTGTTGTGTTTGTTGATTACGTTTTTCAAATCTAGAATCTTGGAATACTTTTTTAGCATGTTCTGAAGATACTAATGTTAAGCTCATTCTATTACAACCTTCAATCCATTGGGGAGCACATACTGTAGTTTCAATACCAGCTGTAATACCAATATTAAATTTACCTACAGGTTGAAATTCATTTGGTACAGTAACCTGCATCCAAACATCTGGTTGTTTAGGTATTTGATTATTTTGTAAAAAACAATCTTTAATTAATTTATGATCAGGGTTTTCATCTTGTAAAAATCCCCATGGTGTACTACCCCATCTTTGAGGTAATATTTTTACATCATACTTACCTGATTTGATAAGTGGTAATGCTATATCTCTACTTCTAGCCCCATATCCTGAAAATGTGTCAGCAGGGCAACTTATAACTACTAATGGTTTCATATTATTGTGCGATAACGTGTTTTACAAAATGTTTAGGTTCATCTAATGGTTCTACCTTAATTAATTCAAATGCATATCTAGGTTCCCATTTAGCGAATGTTTCTTCAATACCATCAATGATGTTTTTAGACATATTTTCAGCTGTCATCATTGCTTCATCAGACATAGCCCACTTATTAGCTGCCTCACATTGGTTTTTATATTCTTCAGGTTGTTCCATTTTAGTTTTATATAATAACTCAATTTGTTCAGCTATATCTTCTGGTTGAGCTCTATCATCAAAGATATAAGGTGTAGGTACTGATCCAATTAAACTTAAATTAGATGGGAATACTGGATAAGCCCAACGTCCATGAGTTCTGTATTTGCCTCTATGGTTTGAACCAAATTCTTCTGTAAACTTAATCCAATTACCTTCTTCATCTGAGAAACGCATTTGGTCTTGCATACCACCCGTTACTGTAGCTATAATTGGTTTTCCAGCCATCATAGATTCAGTTAATGATAATCCCCAACCTTCATTAGATGAAATTAATGCTGTACCATCTACACAGTTATAAAGTAAATTCATAATGTTTGAGGGGTATCTATTCTCATCCCAAATTATACTACCACCTTCTTTACCAAACAACATTTGTTGTACTGCAGGTAAGTCAGTTCCATTTTCATCTACTTTTTGTGTATGCATTACTAAGCATACTTTATCTTTTTTATCTTGAGGTAATTTATCACGGAACATTTTCCATGCTAACATTAAATCAGGAACAGATTTACGACGGATGTTACGCGCATTGTATAATAAAGCAAAATCGTAAGTTTTTTCTCCATATAAACGTTTTTTAAATTCTTGTAACGCTAAATACTCAGGATGTTCAGTTGTAACAGGGAAGAATATTTTATGATTAATTCCGTGTGGAACATATTTAATAACCTTCTCAGCTGACAATTCTGGTCCTAATACAGCGCGATTTAGGTTTTCTGTTTGTTTACTAATTGCTAATAAACAGTCACATGATTCATAGTATGGTTTATTATACATTGGATAAGGTAAATCATCCCAAATGTTTAAATAAATCAATGGAATTTGTCTTCTAATCTCATGTTCCATTTGAAATAACCAAATCCAATATCTAGGATCTGTAAAGATCATAATTGCATCTGGTTTTTCAATTTCCATCATTTGTCTAATTAATTCAGGAGAACCATAACCATCAATAGGATAAAGGTAAACACTCGCATCCGTAATACCAGCATGTTGGTTGGTATCGTGGTTTAAATCGAATCTTTTACCTTTGTCTGGATGTTGGATAGCACCTCCAATATTTACCCAATTAAATCTATGGGCAGTACCTATAACGATTTCTCTAGCCATAGTGGAAATACCACTTGTCATTCGAATATCATCACATAATAATAGGATTTTTTTACGTTGTTCCTGCGGAATGTAACCTTCTTTCATAACGTGTTATTCTGTTTCTTTTGGTAATGTTGTGTCTAATTGGTTGTGAATTTGTTTTCTAAATTCATCGCTTGTTAAGTATAGATACATTGTGCGTTCTGTTAATTTCTGAACGCTAAACTTATATCTAACACAGGCGATTTTGAATTGTTCAAACAAATCCTCAGGGATCTTTACACTTGTTAGTTGCATGTTTGATTTTGCCATAATATTATATTTTGATATAAATATATACGCTTAAACAGAAACCGCAACTTTATCGCAAAGATCTGGTGAGTCTTTGTAGGGGCACCATTTGCAGCTACTTTCACCTACATTTTTAAGGTACGACTTTAATTGTGGTTTACCACTATCGTCAAAACAATCCTTAATAAATGATTGGAAATTTTCTACTGCTTGTTTACGCTTATTTTTCCCACTTGCTGGTTTGAAGGATTGGGTTCTGGGGATAGCATACTCGGATTGTTCCCAGATTTTTCGTTTAACGATGAAGTATTCGACTTCGATTTTCTCAACATCGAACCCAAATTGTTTTGAAAAGTACTCCTTGTATAATAGGATTTGAGCAATTTTATTATCGTCTCTCTTTTCGGAGTCGCTCCACCCTCTTGTTGATGTTTTGATATCATATATATAAACTTTATCTAATTCTTCATCGTACAACACAAAGTCAATAAATCCTTTTAAAAATATGTTATTAGCTACATTTAGTAATAAAGGTATTTCTATACCTAATAAACGCATTTTACGTATAGTAAATAATTTATTTCTATTCTTTTTAATAAAATTAAGTATTGCTACAGCATCTTCATAAAATTCTCCCATTTGAACAGGATCACTAAAATGACTACCTACTTTAAGAAATTCCTTAGCATATTCTGTTCTGAATTCATGAGAAAATAATTCAATTAAATCCATTCTATCAGCAGCAGCACCGCTTTCATTATACATTGTAGTAATGTAATCTTGTATAGTTTTATGAAATGCAGTTCCAAATACAGTATGAATACTAGCTTGGTAGGGTTGTTTATTCTCTACATAAGTAAGATACCACTTATGAGGACATGATGCCCACATAGAAAACTGAGAATAAGACACGCTTCTTTGAAATGCATGGTTAATCTCAGGTTTCTGGTAGTTTTTTATTTTAAGTTCTATCTCAGTAGACTTTTTCTTTGCCACTTACTTCTTGTTTAATTTTTTCTAAATACAGAATAGCGTCCATATGCTCTTGTTTAGCATGTTCAATCCATTCCACTAACGTCAAATCTGTACGATCAAGATCAACACCGTACTTTGCCTTACCCATTTTAGCTCGTGATGTAAATTGTTCTATAATTGTAGTAACTACTGAGTCTAATTTATTTTCCATTAATTTGTGCTATTATATTTTTTAATTCATCTTTAGGTAACATATCAATATATTGCTTAGCTTCCTTTTTACTAACTTCAAAGTATGTAACCACTGCTTCTACATCACCAGCATCATATTCATTTTTCTTAGATGATTTGATGTATTTAAGATACTTGTATTGTTTAGGTATAAGATCCTTATATAAGTTGTATAGGTACTCACCCTTCATTTGCCAAGTATTCTTTTGAACTATATTTACTACCTCACAATAATCAGGATCCATACTTAAGAAGCGGTTGATCATCCAATTGTTCCAACCTTCGTCTCCTAAATAAGCACCCTTATTAGTTGTAATGTTTTTAATATGGTCAAATATATTCATTAGTAATATCTTGATTCGTTGTTTCTGTTAACTGAGTCAACTATTAGATTAAGTTGGGTAATTTGTTGCTTTAAATCTTTAATTTGCGCATTTAGTGTTTCTAATTCTCGTTGTTGAGATTGAACAGCATTATCAGCATTTTTTAAATTAAAGGATATGCCAGCAATTTGTGCTTTTAAAGCATTATTTTCTTGTTTTAGTTGTTCTAGTTCCATTTTTCGTTTATTAAAAAGATTGAATAGCATCTTTACCATAAAGTTGTTTTAATGGTGCCGGAATAAAGCTTTCAACTAAAATTCCACATTTATCACAAGCTAATAATTGAATTGGTACTAATCTATCTTCAGGTAAACCTGACATTAATCTAGATTCTTTACGTAAGTACATTACTTCTTTAAATGTTTCGTTTCCACATTCACACGTCAACGGTGTTGTAGCTGAAATATCAACTTGTGGTCCTTGTTGTTGTTGCATTATAATATTTGTTTTTTATTTGTTTCTAATACTTTGGCTATACAAGCAGCAAAGTTAATTTCTTTATCAGGCACTACACCTGCTCTCCAAATGAAATCATCTAATATGACTGATAATTGGGCATCGTTTCCGTAACTAAATTCAGACATATGATCAAACATATAGCGATAAGCGGTTTGAAAATCATCTACTTGCGCGTCTGCTACTAATTGTCGTACTTGGTACCAAGCGTTTTTATCGCGTTTAATTAGTATTTGAACTAATTGTTTAGTCCAATCATCATCAATAGCATTAACAACTAATTTACCATCTTTAGAAAACTGTTGTAATGTTTTGAGTATAGAACGTACATCAGGATAAAATGTATTAATTACCTGAGCTACATCTTTCATATCGTATGTAACATTCTCAACATCAAGAACATTAAGACATAAATGTTTAGCAACAGCACCTTTAGTAGGTGGTTTTAACATATGTAATTCACAACGTGATTGAAGTGGTTCAATTAAACGCTCTACATAATTACAAGTCAATATAAAGCGAGTATACGCTGAATATTCCTCAATTAAATTACGTAATGCTGCTTGTGCTGGTTGAGTTAAGAAATCAGCCTCATCTAATATAACAACCTTAAGTGGTTGGAATGATGCTGTAGAAGCAAATCCTTTAACTTTATCTCTAATAGTATCAATTCCATTCTCATCGCTGGCGTTAATATAAAGATAATCGCATTGGATGTTCTTGACAATTAACTTCGCGAGGGTAGTTTTTCCTGTGCCTGCGCTACCAGCAAATAAGAGATGGGGTATATCGTTATTAGCAATACAATCGGCGATGCGAGCTTTAATCGCATCATTGCCGATGTATTGTTCTAATGTTTCTGATCTATATTTCTCAATCCAGAGAGTGTGTTGTTTCATAACTTATTATTTTGTTCAAATTACATTCCTAATCCTGCCATATCAAACCCAGCGTCTTTTTTCTTTTCATCTGGTTTAGTATGGATAACACATTCAGTCATTAATAATGTAACTGCGGCTGCTGCTGCATTTTCTAAAGCTGAACGTACTACTTTAGTTGGGTCAATGATACCTGCTTCAAAGGCATCTATTACAGTTTCATTAGTAATATCTGGAACATGTTTTTTATCTACATCTTTTAAGATAATTTCCCATTTAGTAGGATTTTCACCTGCATTTTTAAGAATCTGTTGGAATGGAGCTTCACAAGCATTATATACAATTGTTCCACCTTTACCAAAATCAGTATTACCTCTATTACTAATTGCATTTCTAGCTCTTAATAATGCTACACCTGCACCTTGTAATACACCTTCATCTAAAGCTGCTTTAGTTGCTTGTAACGCATCGTCTAAGCGGTCTTTCTTTTCTTTCATTTCGATTTCAGTACCACCACCTACATTGATAATAGCAACTCCACCTACTAACTTACCTAAACGCTCTTGTAAACGTTCAACGTTGTAAGGTGTAGTTTCTTTATCTAACTGTGCTTTAAGTGCTAAGATACGTTCTTCGATTTTTTCAGGATTACCTTTACCATCAACTAATGTAGTTGTTTCTTTACCCACAGTAGCAACTCTAGCATTACCTAACCAATCCATATTTAACTTAGCTAATGTCATACCTCTACTTGAAGAGATAACTGTAGCACCAGTTAAGATAGCCATATCTTCTAACATTTGGTCTCTTAAATCACCAAATCCAGGAGCTTTAACAGCAGCTACTTTCAATGCACCTCTACCTTTATTCATTACTAATGTTGCTAATGCTTCACCTTCAATATCTTCAGCGATAATAAGTAACGATTTTTGTTCAGCCGATACTTTTTCTAATAGTGGTAATAAATCCTTAATTGTAGTAATTTTCTTATCGTAAATTAAAATTAATGGTTCATTTAATACAGCTGACATTGTGTTATTATCAGTCACAAAGTAATGTGATTTATAACCTCTATCAAACTGTAAACCCTCTACTACCTCAAGTGATGTCTCACCTGAACGAGATTCCTCAACTGTAACTACCCCATCTCTACCTACTTTATCAATCGCTGTAGCTACTAACTCACCGATTTCAGTGTCGCCATTAGCTGATAATGTTGCTACTTGCTTAATTTGATCTTCACTAGTAATATCTACTGACATTACTTTTAACTCATTTACTACTGATTTAACAGCGGCTTCAATACCACGCTTAATTTGAGTTGCATTAGATGAAGCATATGATGTTGCATGTAATGCTTGTGTTGCAATAGCATGTGCTAACACAGTAGATGTTGTTGTACCATCACCTGCTGCATCAACTGTTTTTTGTGCTGCTTGCTTAATAACTGTAGCAGCCATATTTTCAATTGGATCTTCTAATGTAATTGTTTTAGCAACTGAAACACCATCTTTAGTTGATGATACTTCACCATGCTCTTTTTCAATTAATACATTGCGCCCAAAAGGACCCATTGTTGTAGCTACTGCTTTATTTACTTTATCAATACCATTTTGTAACTTTTCTTTCGCCTCGCGATCGAAACTTATAATTTTGCTCATTGTTTATTTATTTTTCTATTACTGCGATTAAATCTGTTTCTTTACATACAACATATTCTTCACCATCAACATTTACTTTAACACCCCCAAATGCAGGGAATACTACTGTTTGTCCTGGTTCTAAAATTGTTTTTACATAAGCACCTGTTTCAGTAGTTCTACCTAATCCAATTGCTATAATCTCACCCATCAATGGTTTTTCTTTACCCATATCAGGTATTAAGATGTTTCCATACATCTCTTCTGTGTTGTCAGTTTGTTTAATCACAACGTTGTTGTGTAACGGGATAATTTTCATTTTATAACTTTGTTTATTTTTAAATATAACGACAGGTCTCGGGTTTTCAAAACTTATTTTTTCTTGCTTGTTTTTAATTCAAGCGGAGCATTAATTGAAATTTTCTTTGGTGCTCTTTCTGCTGAAACTGGAATGTCAATTATTAACAATCCTTTATCCATAGTAGCTGTTAATTGATTTAAATCAAATTTCATTGCTACTTTCCATGCTAAATCAAATGAACGTCTAGCTATACCTCTTTGGATATA
>Ga0247723_1001850_pt1 | contig 11914 bp, 19 predicted proteins | sample MSEWelMarce5H_FC_FD_189079 | JGI IMG/M metagenome (GOLD analysis project Ga0247723, IMG submission 189079) | Subsurface sediment microbial communities from gas well in West Virginia, United States - MSEEL Well Study Marcellus 5H_FC | ecosystem: Environmental > Terrestrial > Deep subsurface >...
GTTCGTAAATGGCTGGCTACACCAAAGGACTTCCCTCCCAACGCGTCATGTTCCCCGAGGGTAAGCAGATAGAGGTTTCCCCGCAAAGACAACTGGCCACTCAGGCCCTAGAGTCGTATCGCCAGTCCCAGGCCCAAGAGGATTCTGGGTACGCCCCCCAACTGCGTATACCTGCGCGCATGCCGCAAGGTGAGTTCAACGTCAAAGCTCCCGAGGCTAGGAAGGTTTCTCCCCCCGTCAAGGCAAAGCCGAAGTACGACAAGCTCGAAGCGGCGTTGGCCAAAGTGCGCTCAGAGGGTCCGGCTCGGACGGAGCAAGGGGACCTGCCCAAGATTTCGGATGTAGCCGGTTACACGGAGGCTATGGCTCCCCAGTACGCCACTGCAGCCCAGATTCCAGAGCTCCGCGATAACTCTCCCAGGCTCTCCGCTAAAGGCAGCGACATCGCACCCTCGTACTTCCCAAGGCATCTCTACAACACGCAGACTGGTGACAAGGAAGACTTCAATTACAGCGTTTCGAAGGCTCAGGCAGACCGTAGACTGTCCCATGAGGAGAACATGTCGGGTTACCTCGAAGGTATGTCGGGTGACGAGAAGATGCGTTTTATGGAGAACCTCAACGCCCAACGTGAGCAGTACCGTCAGGCGCAGATTGCAGAGTCTCGTCGCGAAAGGGCTCCCCTTGCTGAGCTCCTTCCGATGGGTCCTCCAGTAGTTCAAGAAGCATCCGCCTACCAGGCAACTCCGAAGAAAGAGGGTGAGGGCTAATGGCTACCGACCGTGACCAGATGCTAGCTCAGGTTACCCCGCTGGACCGTCCAGTGCAGATGGAGTTTGACCACTCGCAGCCTATCCCCGCCGATAGACCCGTGCAGGTGTCGACGGAGATGGGAACTGCTCCTCCTGTCCGTGTAGAGTTTGACCACTCCTATACAGCCCCGCTGGCACCCGGAGCCGCGCCTCCTCCCCCGGAGAACCTTGACCGTACGAACACCAAGGTAGGCGGGAGCGGTGACCCAGGCCCAGACCCTCAAGGAGTCCCCCAGCCTAAGCCCCAGCCCCAGACTGTCATTGCCTCACCTCTGGATGCGGAGCTCCCCCAGCGTGTACGTAGCGGGCAGGAACTCGAACAGGACGCCATTGCCCTCGCCCGTAAGGAGTTGGACCTACGAGAGAAGGCGCTCACTGGCCTAGCTGTAGGTTCTGCGGATGCGGTGTCTCAGAACGAGGCCCAAGCCCGCGAACGCCACAACCGCGACATGGCTCGACAGGAGGAGCTTCGTCGGAGAGAGCAGCAGACTCAAAAGGCTGAGGAGTGGAGTAAGCTCAACCACACCTTTGCAACTTACTTCGATGGCAAGGCTCGCCTCAATGCGGGTATACTCGCCGCGGGTCTCTATCGCGCAGGTAAGCCTGAGCTCGCAGCAAAGACTATCTCCGATGCCATGGCGCATGAGTACGATGGTCAGAAGCTCGCCATCCAGAAAGCTGAGGCTGAGGGTCGTAGGGCCCAGAATTCACTGGCTCAGTACCGCACGATGATTCAGGACGAGACTGCAGCGGACCTTGCCTGGGAGATTGATGCCCATAAGCGAGTCCAGCAAAAGCTCATGGCGGCATACCAGACAGCAAAGGTACCCGCGGAGAAAGCAGGACTTGAGGCTGCAATCAAGAGTCAGGAAGCGTCTATTCAGTTCGCCAATGAGGCACGTGCTCAGCATCTGATGAAGTCCACTACGGACCCCGCACTCATCCGTCGTAGTACCTTTGATGGCAACCTAGGACCTCCGGCTGGGTCTCAAACCAACCCGAGTCCCGAAGCTCCGATGGCGGCTCCAGTGGGTGGGGGTCCTATCCAAGTTCCTCCGCTCCAGCTGAAAGCCCAGCAAGCCCTGGGTGCTATCCGTCAGCAGCCTCCTGTAGCTATGGCAGCCAACCGCCCCCAGATTCAAGGGACTCAGGCTGCGTATCCTAATTACAGTCCTTCGGCCCAACCTGCAGTAAACCCCCAGCTCGTACAGCAAGCTCAGCAGGGCATGCGGCGTAGTCTCGGCAATGACGCCAAGAACGCAGCCGAGAAGCGTGTGGTCTACGACGCGGATGGGAATCCCATGGTTACAGGGAACCTCCAGAGCTCTGAGCAGAAACTTGCGGCTGAGCCCCAGGGTAACCGTGTTGTTGGTGTTGACGCTCGCAACAGCGCCACGGACATGGCTGTTCAGAGCATGTTTGGTAAGGGTAAAGAGAGCTTCAAGGAGTTCTTTGAGCCTGACGGTGGAGGCTGGGTGCCTAAGAACCAGACCGTCAAACGTGTCAACGGGAAAGCCTACCTTGGTCCCAAAGCGGAGGCTGGCAAGGAGGGTATCTCTGGCGACATGAAGACCTTTGACGCAAGCGCGGCGGCATCTGCTGAGCTGCTCAAGTCACTAGAGGAGCTAACGAAAGCCACCAACGAGTACGGCCTCAAGGATAGGCTTAGCCGCGAGAAAACTGACAACTTGCGCAACGCTTACGACAAGGTTGAGAGGGCCTCTTCTAAGCTGGCTTCTGCGTGGTGGCGTAGCGACGTTAGCCCCGGTGCCTTGCAAAAAGACGAGCGCACGGAGCTCAAGAGGCTTACCGGAGACCTTAGCGCCTGGTGGGACATTGCTGGAATGGGACCCCAACGACGTGAGGTTCAGAATCTCAAGAACTTCGCGGAGGAGCTCCAGAAGAGCAACGCATCTCGCTTGGAATCCTCATTGAACGCCAACGGGTATATGCCCGCTACGGTAATGAAAGTTCAGATTCTTGGAGATGAGGTGTACCCCAACACGGGTCGTAAGACTGGTCGAGTGCGATGGAGGGATGCTCCGGAGGCTGGTGCGCCCAATACCTATGAGATTTACACTCAGGGTCAAGGAACTCAGGGTAAGTCACCTATGCCTGGCCAGGTGAAACGCTAAATGTCCAAGGTAGTACAGATGTCGTCCGAGGCCCAGTCCAAGGGTCCCGTCATTCGTCTGGCTTCCGAGAGCCCTGTTTCGGTACCTGTACCTGTTGTTGCTCCTGATGGTTCCTACGGGAATGTCCAGAGTGACGAGCTTTCCTACTACCTGCAGTCAAACCCAGGCGCTCAGATTGCCCCCGCCGATGTCGTAGCTAGGAAGGAAGCGGACAGGGCTGAGGCTCAGAAGGAACTTAACGACCCGTACCAGTACCGTCGTGAGCAGCTGGCTAAGCGTGAGGCTGAGATTGATGCCCTTGATGACGAGATGGGGCTCCTTGGGCTAGGTCTCGGAGCTGCGGGTCTAGCAGCTGGTCCCATCGGTGTAGGTCTCCTCGGGGCCTCGATGGCTGAGAACCTGCATCAAACAGGCAGCTATAGGAACCCAATTCCATCGGTAGGTCGGGGTCTCCTAAGCTTTACGGATGCGGCTACAGGTGGGGGACTTACAAGCGCCGCAGCCTATGGCGCAGGTCTATTCGGAGGCCCCCAGGCTGAGCAGCAAACCCAGGACTTTGTAGAGCGTCAGAAGGCGGCACCAGGCTGGATGGGGGGCTCCCTTATGGGTTCCATCGGAGCTACGGAAGCCCTAGCGGGTAAAATAGCTCCAGCCCTGGCAGCTCTGGGGGAAAGAGGTGCCCAGCTCGGAGCTCAGGCCCTGGCTGCAGGTGTCGAGGGTTCAGCTCACGAGGCTACGGAATCCTACCTACAAAATCGCGAGACGTCTGCCCAGAAGATTCTCATGTCGGGGGTGACGGCTGCATTGACCTCGGCTACAGCTGGATATGCGGCAGGTAAGGCTATCGAGGGACTAGGAGCTGGGGCCAGGGGTCTCGGTAAGTTCAACGAGTCTCTATTCGGAAAGGCATCTCAAACCGAGGCTGAGCTGGCTGCATTGGCTAGTAAGGCTGGACAGGACTGGGCTGAGCTTCGTAAGACTACGGGTGTTGTAAACAGTCTCCACACTGCAGAAGATATCGCGCATGCCTCTAAGCAGATGGACGACATTATCTCTAGGGAGTCTCGTAACCTCAAGGACCTCTATAAGTCCACCGATGCTATCAAGAACTCCGCAGTCAAGGCCTCCGTCAATGACATCAGGAACGAAATCCTCGGGGTAGCCCAGGAATACCGGAACCGCTTCGGGGAAGAAGGCTTCGCAAAGACCTGGGGCCAACAGGTGATGGGGGCCGAGATATTCCTCAAGGACCTAGAGAAGGCGAGTGTCGACGGGTTTGTGAGCCCCGATAAGCTTTCGATGCTCAAGAAGGGGCTTGACGGGGGGAAATACTCCTCCTCCCAGGTACGTAGTGGAGCTAAGGCTGTCTACAATCGACTTGAGTCCAAGATATCTGAGGGACTCTCCCAACATTCAGACGAATTCGCGAACCTGGCTGCGAGTCAGAAGCGTCTAGACCTCTACAACGCAATGGCTGGGGTCATTCGTGAGGGTAAGCCTACCGGTATTCCAACCTTTATGGACGGTGTGACCAAATCCCTCGCAGGAACCAGCTCTTTCAACACCGCGTTGTCCTTGGCTCACCTCTTTGGCAGTGGAAGTGTCCTAGGAACAGGTGCAATCCTAGGCAAGGCGGCTCTGGAAGGGGCCTATAACACCGTACGTCGCGCTGTCCCCAACGCTGTAGCTGGCCAGAGACTCGCAGCTGCAATCCTGTCCGTGGAGAAGACAGTCCAGACCACGGCTCAACACATGGCGCACTCTATCCTGAATACAGGTGCACTGGAAGAAGGGGCTCGTACTCCCAAGGCTCCCACTCGAGAAGAATTCGACGCTGCAGTCCAGAAAATCGAGCGCATGCTGGACGCCCCTCCAGATATGAGCCCCCTTTCCCAGGTGGACCCCCAGCTAGGACAGACCGCCTCCTCGATGGTCTCCCTGCAGGCCCAGAATGCCCTAGGACAGCTCCACAAGATTGGCAAGGCCCGAGATACCGCAGCTGCCCATAACGTGTCTAATGACCTCCTAGGCCAGCTAACGAAGCCCCCCAAGAAGCCTAAGGAACTCCAACCCTCTGAGCTGGAAGCCTGGGATTACATTCGCACACTGTCCCACCCCCTCGAGACTCTGAGAGAAGCTGGGAAACACCGCATCTCGAACCAGTCCCTGGCAGCATTGCGTGAGAACTATCCCGACGTCCTAGGGGAGCTCCAGGACCAGCTCGTCAAAGAGATTACCGCGATGTCGACTAAGTCCGCCGCTATCTCCTTGGACTCCAGGGCGTATCTGTCTCGCGTACTGGGTAGGCCTGTGGACATCTCTACGGACCCTCGCTTTGCCAATGCAATTTCCAGTACACTTGCACAACCCCCGCAGAAACAAGGCTCTCCATCCCCCTCCAGTGTTCGAGGTGGGGACACGCAGACCGAATCCGAGAAACTAGAGAACTAAGGAGTAATCGTGAGCTTCCCCACCCAGGCATCAGACACCATCTCAGTCCCCCAGAAAACAGGCATCCACAAGCCTCAGCAATTCGAGGTTACGACTACTCCCGCAGAGTACGCAGCTTGGACGGGTCTCAGTCCTGTTCCCACTGGAGTCGTCTACATCACCCTGAAAGCCATCGGGGGTAATGTACGCTTCTGGTTCAAGGCGTCTACGGCGGACTCGGTGGGAGTTACCTCTACGACAGGCTATCGGCTTGCTGATGGAGCCACGGAGCCCTTCCTGGTGTCCTGCACTGCGCTTACGGCATTCGAAGCTGTCAGTGACGCCACGTGTGTCCTGGAGATGACGATTACGAGTCCTGAGTACAACATGCCTGGGAAGGTGGTCTAATGTCTCGCCGCGTTTCGACTACGGGAGGAAGTGGGGGCTCTGGAAGTTCGGGTCCCCAGCAAACTACGACCACCAGCTCTTTCACTCAGCCCGCGGTAGGCAGCACCGTAGATGTGGCAGTCACCTCCACTGCTTGGATGTTTGTGGGGCAATATGTTTTTGTTGCAGGCGGAGGCTTGTACCAGGTTACAGCGATTGGTAGCGGTACGTCTGTCACTCTGCGTAACCTGGGCGATGGTGCTTCAGCAGCTGCCGCGGCTACAGTGTCGACATCGGCCAGCGTTTTCGGCGCGGGGTACCCCAAAGTCACCAACTGGGCGGAGGTTCTCACGGACCAGTCCACAAACAGCTCCTCGTACACGGACCTGTCTACGGTGGGCCCAGTCGTGACATTAGTAACCGGGGCTTCGGTTATTTGTCACATCGACTCTAGATTTTACCAAGGCACTCTAAGCGGCGCCGCCTGTCTCGCTGTAGCGGTATCGGGAGCCACCCCGCAGGCCGCTTCCGATTCTCTAATGGTATTCGGCAACGCTCAAACTACGACCAACCGGAACAACCTAGCCGGGGAGGTAAAACTTACAGGCCTAACCCCGGGAACGAACGTATTCACACTCAAGTACCGTACGGAGGGTGCGACTTACAACTTCGTGTATCGGCGCCTTCGGGTGACAGCTTTCTAAAGGAGAACCCATGAACTTTCAAATGTCTAAGGAAATGGCCGCTGTCTACTGCGTGGCCCTTATCTGTGGTTCCGTCCTCATTGGAATCAAGGTCGTATCCCCCGAGGTAGTCATGGCTGCCTTGGGTATGTGGCTAGCTCCGGCTCCTTTCCAGTTTGGCGGTAAAAAGGAACCCTAATGAGGAAATCGATTCTATGGCTCCTGGTTGCCCTCACAAGCTGTCAACCCGCTAAGACGGCTGCCGACTACCTGGCCGCTACAGAAGTCTGTCAGAGCGCAACCTCGTGCCAGGAATACGTGTCCTGTATGAAGTCGGTGGCTGCAAGCTTCGGGAAGGACTATGGGGGTAGGTGTGAGTAGTCTCATAGAATCCTTTATCCGACTTGTCATACCTGGCATAGTAGATGGTATCCTGAGCCTTGTCCGAGGAGAGACCCTGGACGATGCGATTGCCAAGACAGTACATTCTCTCCAAGATTCCCGGGCGAAACTGAAGTTCCCTAACTTGCGAGGCGACAATGACTGAACAGATTGCGACATTGCTAGGTATCCTATCCACCATTGTCGGAGCTACCTGGTACCTGGGTAGGCTTCTCAGTTCCATCGAGGCTGCAATCAAGGCTCACGTGGCCACGGACGACTTGCAACACCTGAACATCGAGAAGCGCCTGAACCGAGTGGAGACAATCCTGGAGTACGGCATCAGCTCCGAACGAAGCGACTTGCAATCCTAGGTACGAATGCTAGGGTAGGATTACCCCGGTTACTGCCCGTAACATTCGAGAGCCCTGGTGGATGGTCCGCTGGGGTTTTCGTCTATTTAGGGTCCGGAGTTCGGCCATACTACGGGATGCAAGCTAGAAATGCTCCCATCGGTGCCAGGATTGTTGACTCGTTACCCTTCTCCATGGGTGGTACTGCCAAGGATGCGAAGGGCCTGGCTGCAGCCGGGGTTGACTCGGTGGCCCTCTACCTCGGAGTCGCCAAACCTGCTCAGGCTAATGCGTGCTGGGATGCTGGGATGGGGTGCTTCGGCGTGACCTTGGACAACGCTTGGAACGGAGACATGGCGGTGTCTCAAGCCAAGGCGCTTGGGTTTCCGGCCGGTACTACGCTCTTCCTCGATATGGAGGCAGACACGGTCAACAACTCCAAGGCCCCAGAGATTATCGATAAAGTCAACGCTTGGGCAGACAAGGTCGCTGCTGCAGGGTACTTGCCGGGACTCTACGTCGGGGTACCCCAGATGCTGACCAGTACTGAACTACACAAGCTCCGTGTTTACCGCTACTGGAAGGGTATGGGTCGCACGGTGGACAGGAACAACCAACTCGCTGAGCCTACTAACGGCTGGTGTCTCTTCCAGATGTTTCCTTCAGTGTTCGCTGGAGGGGTATGGGTAGACCACAACATGGTGGGACAGGACTACAAGACTAGAGTCCCTGTTGTTGCCTATAAGTAAGGGCAGCTTCGAGTAGGGCTTTCTGGGCAACCTTTACACAAGAGAACCGCAAGCCATAGCCTAGTTTACACGCGTGAGCTTCCTTCGAGTCGATGAAAATCATTCCGTAGTACACGTTCTCAACCCAAAGCTCAAGGGCACAAGAGTGGCAAAGGTACCACTCAACCTTTGGATTCACGTTGGAGCTCCTGTTCTGCCCATTGTTTGGCTTCCTTTAGGCACTCAAACCTTTTGGCCATTTTCCAGCATGGGGCCAGGTGCACTGAGAATGTGCCATCGCGTCTAAGCGTTTGCGCCAGAATCCTCCCGTTCTCGTCCCTACCGACTAAGTCCTCTGAAGCGTCAGGCCAAGGGGCCCATTTCAATTTGAGTACTTTCCCGCCCATGCGTACCTCCCTGGCATAGAGTCAATCGGTAACTCCCCGACCTTGTGCAGGTACTCCGAAGAGTAGTAGTAGTCCACCATTTTATGGCTACCGTCGAGGTACACGGTGATGAGGTAACGAATGCCTAGCGGGTCCTCCTCCACGTATTTCGCCCAAGCACCTGCTGAGAGACACTGGGGTGGAATAGAATCGGGTCCCTCCGCTGGCAAGGTCCGGGAGTCTAAGCTGTAGCCCGTGGGAGGTACGGCCTCGAAAACTTGAAACTCCGTAGGTTCCTTCGAGCATGTCGCTGAAGGGATAGGAAGCTTCGACACTTTGATACCCGGAACCTTCACATCCTGGACACATAATCGCGATTTTACCCAAACCGTTGCAGAGATTACAGCGCTTCGTATCCATCCTAGTAGCTTATCCAACCACAGGGACATTATCCAACTCCTCGATTTCTATCAGGTACTTGTATTCTTCCACTAGGGCCTTCTTGGCTTCCAAAAGACACGAGTAGCTTTGGGGTAACAGGAAGCCTATGAAGTTAGTGACTGACCAGCGACCCCCGATTAGGGTTACCCGGCCCACAAACTCAGTACCGCAGTAGGCGCGGAAACTCTGTCTGCAGTAAGGGGCCTGGACCCACCTCACGGGTAATTCGAGAATTGGAATCTCGCTCCGTCCCACTTGACCGTGACCTCACCCTGTTCGCCCCAACGGTTCTTCTCGACACACAAGAGCCCAATGTCTACAGGCGCGTTGGCGTCATACTCCGATTCCCGGTACACCATCACAACCTGGTCAGCATCCTGCTCAAGAGCTCCGGATTCACGCAGGTCTGCAAGGATAGGCTTCTTGGATTCACGTCTCTCTACTTCTCGATTGAGCGCAGAGAGGAGTAGGACCGTCACATCTAGTTCCATCGCTAGCTTCTTGGCCATGTTGCTGATGGCTGCAATGGCTTGCTCACGGCTTGAACCGTCGTACTTGGCAAACAGCTGGACTGAATCGATACCCACGAGCTTGAGCACCTTACCCTTGGTTGCCATCTTGGACTTGAGACGACGAGCCTTTGAGCAAAGCTCCCGCATAGACTCGACACTCGCCGATGTATCCACGTAGACGGAGCCTGTCGGGTACTTGGCGTTCTCTTCCTCCAGTCGCTTCTCTTGCTCGTCGCTCAGTCGCCCGTAGATGATGTTCTTGAACGGTATTCCAGTCTTGACCGAGAGTACGCGTGCGGCTCCTTGCTCCTCCGTGAACTCCAACCGAGCTACGTATGCACCTGTATCGGGGTACTTGGATACGACGTACTCGACAATGTTGTCCATGAGGGCTGTCTTTCCGTGTCCAGGTCTCCCTGCTATGACGATGACCCTACCCCCGCATAAAAACATGAGCTTCTCGTCAAGGTCTCTCAAACCCGAGGAGACCCCAGGAGGTAGCCCAGTCCTTCGCCTCTCCTTGGCTGTACGCACTACAGAGTCAATAGAAGCCTTGGCATCTGTAGGCTCCCCCTTCGCGTTGTAGACCTGTACTAGGGTTGCTTGGAGCTTGTCAGCTAGGTCCTCCGGTGAGCACTGGTTGTTATCGATGTCTCGGATAGCCGCATGACACTCCGCCTTGATGCGCCTGCAGTGGCTAAACCGTATGACATCTGAGCTAAGCCTCTCGAGCTCCTTCTCACTGGGAGCGGGGTAGGACTTCAGAAGGCTTGACAGGGTGGGGGCATCCATCGTGACACTTCCAACCAGCCTGGTGGATTCTGTTGCAACTGTTTCAGGCGCTGGACGGAGACCCAGGAGAGAGAGGTTACAGGCAGCCTGATACGCGGCACCCATGGCTGATTGATGAAAGTCGGTATGCAGTAGCTTGGGGTTGACAAACGTTGTGGAACCGAGATGCATAATTCCTGCAATGGTGGCCTCTTCCGCTACGTCACTAGGCTTCTTGGTGATGTTACGTGGCATTAGGGGGATTCTCCAGGTACTTGGTCACGGTTACCTCGTGGGGATAGACTCGATGGGCCGCAAGGAGTTCTCCTTTTCCCACTACCCACTCCGCGTTTTTCTCGCCACCCTCTACGTACACAGTAAACCTCCACAACTGGTCTAGGCGTGGTTCGCGAAATACGTAGGCGTGAAGGGTTCCGTAACGATGGGGGTGGTAGGAAACTTCCAGTGGAAAGTCAGCCCAGTCCCTAGCTTCTTCCTTGGTTAGGTACCAGGTCTCTCTCGGGTACTTAGACATGGCTCTCCAGGTAGTCCACTACATCGCGCTTACGAGGGAAGACAGATTCACCCCCGTCAAGTAGAGTGAGAACCCAGCCCTTTTGGTAGGACCTCGTGACTACACCCACCTTCTCGTTTTTGGAGTTTCGTAGGACCCATTCAGCTTTCCAGCATGAGCCCGTGGGCCGCCATCGTAACCCCGACATCTAGAACATTCCTTTCTTGGTGGAGGACCCGGGCGCCTTATCGAGCTTAGACACTACATCCCCAGGAACTTGCTTGGTTCCCTTCTCCATCATCGAGACCATCTCCTGGCTAACTCCGAGTAGAGCTGCGAACTCCGCCTGAGTCATACCCATGAGTTTCCGCTTAGCCTTGAGTTCATCACCAGTCATTTCTTATCTCCTTGGGTTGACTTGATTTTCCCTGCTTTGACCAGTCTCGCCGCGCAGGTATTCACGACTCGTAAACACGGGAAGCATAAGCAAGCAACGGACCCGGTAAGCGTTTGCACTAGGACCGACTCTTGCGTTTTCCTCTTGCACACTCCACAAGGTTCTGCGAATAGTCCTTGTTGTGTGACCCTGGGTACGTAGCTCTCGTCGCTCATGTGAATTTATAACCTGACCTGGATAACCGGCAACCCATTTCCACCAGGGAATGAATCTTTCCGCATGCGAATTTTCTTGACTCCCGGGAAACTCCAGCTCAGAACGACAACCATGAGTGACCCCAACGTAGGAAAGACAGCGTTCTGGACTGCCATGTTAGCGGCCCAGAAGGAAATGGACACTGTCACCAAAGACGCGACTAATCCGCACTTCAAGTCCACCTATGCCTCCCTCGCGAGTGTCTTGGACATGGTGCGTCCTGCCCTGAATCGCCATGGAATCGTTATCCTGCAGCCAAGCAGTGCCAAACGAGAAGGCGAATACGGCCAGTTGGAGTCCACCATCAATCTCATCCACGCCGAAACAGGCTACATGGAGGAGTTTCCATGCGATATGCTCCTGACGGCCAAACTCAGCCCCCAGGACCAGGGCTCCGCAATCTCCTACAATCGCCGGTACTCGCTCATGTCCCTCTTCTGTATCCCCACGGAAGACGATGACGGTAATGCGGCTACCAAGGCATCGGAGGAGACGCGTCTGGCTGAGCTCTTCCTCAAGGCCGTAGAGGCTGGAGACCTGGAGAAGCTGATTACACTCGAGAAACGTCTCCCCAGTCAGCCCATGTCGGAGAAACTCAAAAAGGAACTCTTCTCAGCAATTGAGAAACGTCGCGCGAAACTCACGGAAGGTAAGAAGTAATGGCAATGGTTGTACTGTCTAGTGTTCGTCTGGCTAAGGACCCCGAGGTGAAGAACTTCGGTGGTCCGC
>Ga0247723_1001851_pt1 | contig 11912 bp, 17 predicted proteins | sample MSEWelMarce5H_FC_FD_189079 | JGI IMG/M metagenome (GOLD analysis project Ga0247723, IMG submission 189079) | Subsurface sediment microbial communities from gas well in West Virginia, United States - MSEEL Well Study Marcellus 5H_FC | ecosystem: Environmental > Terrestrial > Deep subsurface >...
ATGTCATACCCGCCGTCTAATTTAGGCTATTACGAGTACAGCGCACCGCAGCATTGCAAGATACACGACCGCAAAGCCTGGACTATGGCCAATCCCGCCCTGGGCCATTTGATAACGGAGCAAACGCTAGAAGAATCAGTTAATACTAATAGCGTCGAAGCCACCAGAACCGAGATGCTTTGCCAGTGGGTAGATAGCGCCGTCAGTCCCTGGGTGTATGGCTCAATCGAGGCTTGTAGTGATAGTAATTTAGAACTACCTGTAGGCCCTGCAACAATAATGGCATTTGATATTGCACCTACAAGAAGATCGGGCGCTTTAGTAATGGGCCAGATGAAAGAGGGCAAGATTGCAGTGGGTCTAGCACAACTGTGGACCAGCGAAGTAGCTGTGGATGAGACAAGGATGGCAAGTGATATAAATGAGTGGGCCCGCAAGTACCATCCGACAATAATCTGCTACGACAAGTACGCCACGCAAACTTTGGCAAGTAAATTAGAGCAAAGCGGTTGGAAAATGCAAGATGTATCTGGTCAGGCGTTTTACCAGGCATGTTCAGATCTATCTGATGCTTTGGCAAATGGCAGACTAGTACATTCGGGACAGGCAGACCTGGTGCAGCATTTAAATAACTGTGCAGCTAAAACAAACGACGCTGGCTGGAGAATCATTCGTAGAAAAAGCGCTGGCGATGTCACAGCGGCTATTAGTCTTGCAATGGTGGCGACAGAATTAACCAAGCCACAAAGAACCGCCCAGATCATTGTCTAACTTGCACTAATTGTCCGTTTTAGGTATATTATGTTGATATGGGTCTATTGTCTGCTTTGGGTATAAACAAAAAAACTGAGTCTGTCCAAGCGCAATACGCCCCAGCGATTATGGATACGGCCTACGGGTACGGTTCGTTTACAACTGGTGTCGGTAATTTCCCTGGCGGTTTAGATCGCAATTATGCAATGCAGGTTCCAGCGGTTAGCCGTTGCAGAAATCTTATAGCTGGTGTAGTTTCTTATCTACCGCTTAAACTTTACAAGAAGTCAAGTGGTGAGGTACTGGGGAGTCCTCTTTGGTTAGAACAGCCAGACTATCGGCAGCCACGATCCGTCACTATCAGTTGGACTGTCGATAGCCTCCTTTTCTACGGTACGGCCTTTTGGCGTGTCACAGAATTGTATGCCGATGATTTAAGACCATCTCGTTTTGAGTGGATTGCTAATAACAGAGTTACATTTACAACTAATAAATTTGGCACCGAGGTCAGCGAATACTTTATTGATGGTGAAAGAGCGCCTATGTCAGGTATTGGCTCTCTTATCACATTCCAGGGACTCACACAAGGCGTACTACAAACCGCCGCCCGCACTATTCAAAGCGCATTAGATATTGAAAAGGCTGCAGCCGTATCTGCACAAACTCCCGTACCAAGTGGTTATATTAAGAACACAGGAGCAGATTTACCAGAGCAGCAAGTATCTGGATTACTAGCTCAATGGAAGCAGAGCAGATTGAACAGATCGACCGCATATTTAACTAGCACGTTAAGTTATGAAACTACAGGGTTTTCACCTAAGGACATGATGTACAACGAGGCGCAACAGTACCTTTGCACCCAAATAGCCAGGGCCATGAATATTCCAGCGTACATGATCAGCGCCGATATGAATAACAGTATGACTTATCAAAACATTATTGACGGCCGTAAAGAGTTTGTTGCTTATTCTTTGCAACCGTTTATTTGCGCAATCGAGGACAGACTTAGTATGGATGATATTACGCCAAGAGGGCATGTTGTTAAATTTGCAATCGAGGAGTCCTTCTTACGTGCAGACACAATCAAGCGCTTAGAAGCATTAGAGAAAATGCTGGCATTAGGTTTAATAGACGTTGAAGATGCTAAAGAAATGGAAAACATGACACCTAACGGAAGAGAAGTCGAAGATGATACTTACATTCAGTAGCCAGATTGAAAGCGCCGATGGCGAGCGCAGAATTATAGCTGGCAAGATTGTGCCCTACGAGCAAGTTGGCAATACCTCAGTTGGCAAGGTCGTATTTGCTAAAGATTCAATCGAGATAGGCGATCCTGGCAAGGTAAAAATGCTTATGCAACACCGCCCAGAGAAACCAATCGGCAGAATGCAGAATTTTAATAAAGCCGAAGACGGTATTTACGCATCGTTTAAAATTAGCGCAAGCATGCAAGGCCAAGACGCTTTAATCCTTGCTGGCGAGCAATTAATAGACGGCTTGTCCGTTGGAGTTGACGTAAACAAGTCAATCCAGAAGAAAGAATATCTTTATGTAACCAGCGCTACCCTGCGTGAAGTCAGCCTGGTGGAATCACCAGCATTTACCGCTGCGCAAGTAACTAAAGTTGCTGCTAGTGAAAACGAAGCAGAGACACCAATCGAAACTAAAGAAAGCGAGGCTCCTGTGGAAGATTTAGCAACAGCGCCACAAGAAGCAAAGGCAGAGGCTGCTACTCCTACAGTAGAAGCCGCACGCCCAGTTATTACAGCACCACTTATCCAGACATCTGTACGTTCGCCAATTACATCTATGGCCTCATATACAGAGCACAAAATTAAGGCTGCTTTAGGTAACGATGATTCAAAACTGTACATTGCTGCAGCTGACGACTCATTCGCAACTAACCCAGCATTTTCTCCAACTCAATACCTAAGCGAGTTTGTAACTAATACACGCTTTGGAACTCCTGCAATCGATGCGTGCAGTCAAGGTACCTTGCCGATTTCGGGAATGAGTATAAGTGTACCTTCACTTGTCACTAGTGTTGGTGGCGGTTCAGGTGTAGCACCAGAAGTGACAGTAGAAGCAGAAGCTGGCGCAGTAGCAAATACAGGCATGGAAACACAATATTTAACTGGCACAGTATCTAAGTACGCTGGTATGAATACACTGAGTGTGGAACTGCTTGAGAGATCAGATCCTAACTTTTATGCAGAACTTACAAAGCAACTCGAGTATGCATATTTGAAGCGATTAGATCAGACTGTATTAGCAGCTTTGATCCAAGCAAGTGCTAATGGTACAAATACAACTGCAGATCTTGATGGTATTGTTGCATTCGCAACAGAAGGCGCACGCACTATCTACACAAATACAGGTTACTTTGCGCAGAATTACATCGCTAACCCAGCGCAATGGGGTGCGTTAATTGGTGCGCAAGATACAACAAAGCGCCCAGTATTTAATGCGTTACAACCAATGAACGCAGCTGGACAAGTTACACCATCATCTATCCGTGGCAACGTGCTAGGACTTGATCTATATGTAGACAAGAACTTCACAGCAACTACATTTGATGATGATTCAGCGATTATCCTTGCACCAGAGGCCTTCACTGTATATCGCTCAGCACAAAATTTCATGAGCGTAAACGTAGTATCAAATCTACAAGTACAGGTTGCTATCTACGGATATATGGCAACAATCGCCAAGATGCCTAACGGAATCTTGAAGTACAAGAAGACCTGATAAGACCGATTAACTAATAAGAAATCCCCTGGGGTTTAGTAGCCCTAGCCCTGGGGGAGTTTTTAACAAAGGAGTAGAGATGCCAGCCACGTATGTGACCACAGCCGAGTTGAGAACTAACCTCGGAATTGGCTCTCTTTATTCAGACGCAACTATTGAGGAAGTATGTCAAACCTCAGAAGATTTAATTAATCAATACCTATGGTTCAATACTGCCCCAGTAGTAGGAACAGCATTACAAGATAACGTGGCAACACTTATGCTTGCTAATCCAAACGCATTCGCTGCGACCCAATCAATAGTGATTAGTGGTTGCGGTGCCACCTTTAATGGCACGCACACAATCACGGGCACAATCCCGCCAACCTCTGGCACTACGAGCCTTATCCCAGTATTTATGTACAACTACGGCCAGGTTAATTTCCCTAATGGCTATTCATTTGTGCAGTACAACAGGACTGCAGCTAATCAGGTATTTCATAAAGTAGCACCGTATGGCCTAGCAACAGGCCCAGATCACAAGACCCAATCTTATGCGACAACCCCAAGTATAAGAGAGGCGGCAATGATCCTGGCAGTTGATATTTTCCAGGCCAGGCAGGTCAGCCAAACGGGCGGGGTGGGTATGGATGGGATATCTGCAAGTCCTTATCGTATGGGTTACCAAATGATTAACAGGATCAGAGGTCTCATCCAACCTTATGCCGCACCTGCATCACTGGTGGGCTAATGGCTGCAATAAGTACTTTACGGGGCACGCTAGCAACCGCTTTAGCAAACGCTGGGGTTTGGTCTACCTTTAGTTTTCCACCAGCCACACTTCTGGCAAACAGCGTCGTGGTCACGCCTAGTGATCCCTACATTCAACCAAACAATAACAGCCAGACAAGCATTGCACCCCTGGCTAATTTTAAGATTTTAATAACTGCCCCAGCATTTGACAATCAGGGCAATCTAAAAGGCATTGAGGACTTTATTGTGGCAGTAGTAAACAAACTGGCGGCATCGACCCTGGTTTACAACATATCAAGTGTCTCCGCTCCAGCTATAACTAACGCAGCTAGTGGAGATTTATTAACGTCAGAAATCACACTATCAATCCTAACGAGCTGGAGTTAAAATGACTACAACAGAAGACTTAGCCTTCTTAATCAAGACAGGCCAAATTAAAGACGCACCAAAACCAACAGCAACTAAAAAAGAAGAGGAATAACAATGGCCATATACTTAAATAATAACGTTGGCGTTAAATTGGCTACTGCCGCTGCGCCAACAACACCTTCAATCGATATCAGTGCGTATGTAACAAACGCCGTGATTAATCAAATCGTGGATGAATTAGAAGTCACAGCAATGGGTGATACCGCACATAAATTTGTGGCTGGGCTTCAATCTGCAACATTTACCATCGACTTTATCAATGATTGGGCAGCCAGCCAGGTAATGCAGACACTTAATGCAGCCTTTGGGCAAACCTTGTCAGTATCAGTAATCACCGTTAAAGGTACTGCTGTATCAGCTGCTAATCCAACTTACCAATTCTCAATCCTGGTAAACAACCTGACTCCACTGGGTCAAGGCGGCGTGGCTGAGGTTGCAACGTCAAGTCTGTCCTTTACTGTAAACTCCGCATTAACAGTGTCCCCATCGGTGGCATTTTAACTAAGGAGTACTAATGGCAAAACTAAAGATTACTAGGGCTAATGGTGAAGTTTCAGAGCACAAAATAACGCCAGGAGTCGAATATAGTTTTGAACTGAAATATGGCTCAGGTATTAGCAAAGTCCTGCGGGAGCACGAACGTCAAACAGAGATATTCTGGCTGGCTTATGAATGCTTACGCAGGGCTGGCGCACAGATACCTTTATGGGGTTCCGAGTTTATAGACACTCTTGATTTAGTAGAGGTATTAGACGAAGAAAAAAAATAATTGAGCGGTCTTCAATACTTTACAGTATCGCAAGCCTATCTGTAGAAACAGGGATTCCGCCAAGCGAGTTTTTAAGTATGGATACGGATATGTATAAAGCCATTATACAAGTCTTAACCGATAGAGCTAAGGAGATCAGAGATGCCAGTCGAGGTCGTAGGCGTTAAAGATGTCTTAAAAGGCTTGAGTTTTATTGATGAAGATATGCGCCAACGCATTAGAACTGTTATTGATCCTTTAATGCGTGGCGTAGCATTTAAAGCCAAAGGTTTTGTGCCTGGCAATACTGACGTATTGTCTGGCTGGACTAAAGCCATATCTTCTCCCAATCTTAAATACAAACCATTCCCTAAATATGACGCTGCAATAGCCAGGGCGGGTATTGGTTATAATCCTGGAGAAAATAAAACCTTTGCAAATGGATTTAAAGTTAGCAACTACGTTTACAACGCAAGCAGACCTGGTGCAATTTACGAGGTAGCGGGTCGCCTAAATCCACAAGGCCGAGCACCATTTGAGTTTAGAACTTCTAAAGGCGATGGCGGCGTTTACACTCTAAAATCTCCTGGCAGTAAAGCATTAAGAGAGTTTGGATCTAACAACCCGTTTGCTAGTCAACAATTTATAGCTGAATTACCAAAGGTAACAGCACAGCCAAAGATTAAAGATATCAGAGGCGGTGGCCGCAAAACTAAAGGCCGCTTGGTTTTCAAGGCTTGGGCAGAAGATAGTCCTAGAGTTTACGATGCAATCCTAAAGGCTATAAACGCTACGGCCATACAATTTAACAAATCAACCGAGATTAAGAAGGCAGCATAATGGCTAACGTAGTCGTCTCGGCTATTGCAACCTTTAATGGCAAGGCATTAAAAAAAGGTCAAAAGGATATTTCAGCGTTTGATAAACAAACCCAAAAACTAGGCAAAACATTTAATAGGGTCTTTGCTACAACCGCAATCGTAGCGTTTAGCAAGAAGGCCATTAATGCATTTGCCGCCGATGAACAGGCCGCTAAATCTCTTGCAGTACAACTAGAAAATACTGGCAACGCATTTAGGGTAACCGAGGTTGAAGATTATATTGCTAGTCTTCAAAATTTATATGGAATTCTTGACGACCAACTTCGCCCAGCATTTCAGACTTTATTAAACGCCACAGGATCGGTGACTTTAAGCCAGCAAGCATTACAGACGGCAATAAATGTAAGTGCGGGTACTGGCAAAGATTTAGCAAGCGTTGTAGCTGCTATTGCTAAGGGCGCAACTGGTACAACTACATCTTTGCAAAGATTAGGCACAGGATTAGATAAAACCACCCTAGCCAGTGGCGATATGAATAAAATCATGGCTGCGCTTGATAAGAAGTTTGCGGGTCAGGCCCAGGCTAGATTAACTACTTATGCGGGCAAAATGGATCTACTCAAAGTAGCAGCCGCAAATGCAACCGAGATCATAGGCAAGGGTTTAATTGATGCCCTGACCGCCTTAAGTAAAGACAACTCAATAGATCAGGCCGCTAACTCAATGAATAGTTTTGCCAATGCTATTGCTAATACAACTAAGGGTATTGGCGAGTTAATTAGCGAAGTAAAGAAAATTGTGGACAGCGATGTTGGCAAGTTTTTATTAGCGATTACCGCTTTATTAACATTAGGCAAGAAGCAACTTATTCTCGGTACCGCAGGTTTAATTGCTTATGATATAGGCAAGACACAAAGCCCATCATCTAATTTTACTTATGGCTCAGGCAATCCTAGAGCAGACTTAATACTACAAAAGAAATTAACTACAGCTAAAAAAGATGAATATAATATTATTACTGCATCAAACAAGGCACGCACCGAGATAGATAAACTAAAAGACAAGTTTGACTTAGAGCGCATAGGTTTAGCGGCAGCCCTAAACTTTAATATAAGCGCAGAGGATAAACTGAGAGTAAATGCCTTGACTGCTATTGCAAATAATAATGAAGCACTGGCTAAAAAATACAACGCCGAACTAGACGGAGCATTAGCGGCTAAGACCCTTGCCGATTCAGCCAATCAGGCTGCTGTAGCAGTACGCAATTTAGGCCCAGCCTTATTCAATGCTTTAGGTGAGTTGACTGGTCGAGGCCGTAATCAAATAGCACCAGACGAGTTTGCCAGAGTGCCGCAAGGCGTGACCAATACGGGGGCACAAACGGCTGCAACAGCCGCTGCTACCGCCCAAACCACGGCTACATTAACCCTTGATCCAAACGCTAGCAGTGACAAATTGGTGGCTGCCATTGGCGAGTTAGTAAGAGTAAATCTTAAATATGGCAACAAGTTAGTGCCAGCGGGAACCATCCAGTAATGGCTGTACCAACAATCAATGCTGTAATTAACTTCTCGACAGGGCCAAGTTTTGCCCAGGCCATGATCTTGGGTACAGGCATATTAGACGTAAACATACTGGGAGATTCTGCAGCTCTTATTGTTGATGTATCAGATCAAGTTAATTTAATACAGACTAGCCGTGGGCGTAATGCTTTAGCAGATCAATTCCAAACAGGGCAACTTACCTTGCGTATTGTTGATCAGAATGGAAACTTCAACCCAACTAACTCAAGCGGGCCCTATTATCAGCTTTTAACTCCTATGAAGAAGGTGCAAATCAGCGCCACGTATGGAGCAACTACTTATAGCCTATTCTCAGGCTTTATTACTTCATACGTCAATACCCAACCAAAGGATGCAACAGAAGTCGCTTACACTACGATTACCGCCGTCGATGCGTTCCGCCTAGCTTCCAACGCACAAATATCCACGGTAACAGGTGCTAGCGCTGGCGATTTATCTGGCACAAGAATCAATCAAATATTAGATCAGATTGACTGGCCAGCAACTATGAGGGATGTCGATGCAGGCCTGACCACACTTCAAGCGGATCCTGGGACAGCTCGCACTTCGCTAGACGCTATGACCACCGTAGCGACATCCGAATACGGGGCTTTATACGTGAACACAGACGGGGAGTTTGTATTTCAAGACAGATCGGTAACGGCGGGATCAATTGGTGGAACCGTAACTACCTTCAACGATGACGGCACGGGCATTGCCTACGCCAACGCTATGTGGAAATTAGATGATGATTTAATATTTAACTCCGCTCAGATTAGCCGTACGGGTGGTTCGCCACAGACGGCCATAAATCAAGCAAGTATCGACAAATACTTTATTCACAGCTACAACCTGCAAGACCTTTTAATGCAAACCGACGCAGTAGCACTCGACTACGCACAGGCTTATGTCGCCAGCCGTGCCGAAACACAGGTTAGATGCGATGGCATCGAGTTGGATTTATACACCAACAATTATAACGCAGGCATTATTGCGGCCCTGGAGTTGGACTTCTTTGACCCAATCAGAATCGTTACTACTCAGCCAGGCGGGTCTACGCTAGATAACACTTTGCAGATATTTGGCGTGGCTACAACAATCACACCGAACAGCTTTAGGGTCTTCTTTACGACTTTAGAACCCGTAATCGATGCCCTGATTCTAAATAACAATATATATGGCACGTTAGACTATAATGTGCTCAGTTACTAAGGAGAAATAATGGCCGCAGGATTAGGATTTAAGGACTTTGTCACGGGCGAGGTTCTCACCGCCGCCGATGTCGACGGGTATTTAATGCAGGGAATTTGGGTGTTTGCCAGTGCCGCTGCTAGAGATGCAGCTGTAACATCACCGCAAGAAGGCAATTTTGCATATCTTAAAGATACAAATGTAACCACATATTACACAGGTAGTGCTTGGGCAAACTTAGATACAACAGGTATGACTAATCCAATGACTACTACAGGCGATACGATTTACTCATCAAGTGGATCAACACCTGCAAGATTAGGTATTGGATCTACTGGTCAAGTATTAACTGTTGCTGGTGGTGTGCCTACTTGGGCAACTCCTGCTGGTGGTGGTGGTAAAGTTTTGCAAGTAGTTGAAGGAATATTAACTGGTAATGTTGGCAGTGCCTCTGCAACTTTTGCGGATACAGGTCTAACTGTTACGATAACGCCAACTCTTGCCACAAGTAAAGTTTTAGTTATTGCTAGTTGCTCATCCGTAATGAAAACAGCAGTCAATACAAATGTTGGATTAAAATTATTAAGAGGTGCAACTCAAATTTTTTATAATGATTATATTGCTCATACTGGTGGGTCTGTTGCAAATAACGTTGGCTCAGTAAGTTTAGTTAAATTAGACAGTCCAGCCACAACATCAGCAACAACTTATAAAGTTCAAATGGCAAATATGGCTGCTACTGGAACAACTTTAATCAATGAATATGCTGGAGCAGCAGGAAACACAGTTACATCATCAATTATTGCTATGGAAATAGGTGCATAATGGCAAAAGGTTATGAAGTTCTAGAAATGCTTTGCAAAGGTGTTGAATATGTTTACAGAGGCGAAAATTATGAGGATATTGATTGGCTTGATAAAAAACCAGCAATAACTAAAAATGAGTTTGAAGCAGGTTTCGCGCAATATGATGCTTGGAAGGCTGAACAAGATGCAGCACAAGCAGCAGCGAAGGCAGCATTACTTGACCGTTTAGGCATTACTGAGGATGAAGCAAAACTTCTTTTAAGTTAATGAAGCCAAAGTTATGCGCAGCTGGTGTGCAGTTAAGAGATCAAGTTGATACGTGGTTTCCAGATAGGCGTACTGCCAGTGATGGGTGGGTGGGCGATAGCCGCCATACCACCAGAAAATCGGATCATAATCCAGACGCCTTTGGGTGGGTCAGAGCAGTTGATATTGATTCTTGCTTGGGTGCATCCGAAGGGATTAGTGCTTATCTGGCTGACCAAATCCGAATCGCAGGCAAAACCGATAAACGCATATCTTACGTCATCCACAATCACCACATCGCTTCCAAGTTATTAGGATGGAAATGGCGTAAATACAAAGGCATTAATCCACACAAGCGACACATACATATTAGTTTTACAAAGTTAGGCGACCTAGATAATAGGCCGTTCGATATACCACTAATAGGGGGCAAGATATGAAGATAAGCAAAAAGCAACAGGCCGTACTTAAATCATACGCACGTGGCGTATTGGTTTCATTCTTAACATTCTTAGCAAGTAACGAACTGGGATTAGATCCTGTCGTAGCTGTGGTTATCTCAGCGCTCGCAGGTCCAGCAGTCAGGGCTTTAGATAAATCCGATAGTGCCTATGGCCTCGGTGCCAATGAAGCATGACACCTACAGAGTGGGCTGGCTTTGGCGCTGGCGTTTGCGCCGTGCTAACAGGCGGGCTAGTCGGGTTACGTTTCTTAGTTAAAGGCTGGCTGAATGAACTGAGGCCCAATGGGGGCTCCAGTATGAAGGACCAATTAACACGACTAGAACAGCGTGTTGATGATCTATTTATTCTAATTAGTAAGCGATAATTTTAACATGGCTACCGTTCGCAAGCGTAAGAAGATAAGCAGACGCAGGGTGCGCAAGTCGCCTGACCCATTAAGCAAGTTAGAAGTTTTCTACATTGCCAAACACGAGATGTTTAAAGCGGCACGTAAGGCGGGTTTCTCCGAGTCCGTTGCGCTGTATCTCATGGATAGCCCTGAATCAATGCCTGACTGGATCGTAGGCGACAAGGGAATTATCCCAACTATCCCTACTCCAGACGAGGAAGACGATTAAGCGTTGGCTAGTAATCTCAGACCTGCAGGTTCCATACCAATTGGATTCTGCCGTAAAGAATATCATCAAGCTAGCCAGGCGGGAGAAGTTTGATTCTGTACTGGTGGTTGGCGACGAGATTGACTTTCAATCGATTAGCAAATGGAGTGAAGGCACACCTCTGGCTTATAGCGAGGATCTACACGCTGACCGTGAACTATGCAAGCAGATACTCTGGGATATCGGTGAGTACAGTCCAGAAATGCATATTATCCGCAGTAATCATACTGATCGCCTATACAACACTTTATTAAAAGTACCAGGCCTAATCAATCTGCCTGAGCTACAGTACCCAGCCTTCATGGGGTTCGCTGATATGGGCATGACCTATCACCGCAAGGCCTATGAGTTCCACCCCGACTGGATCCTTTGCCACGGCGATGAAGGAAGTATGAGCCAGCACGCAGGTATTACGGCCCTAAATTTGGCTAAGAAGTTTGGTAAGTCGGTTTTAGCGGGGCATTCGCACAGGCTTGGCATGAGTGCCTACTCAGAGGGCGTAAACGGCCATTACAGGGCCTTATATGGCTGTGAGGTAGGTAATCTTATGGATAGAAAGAAAGCGGGCTATATTCGCTATAACAGCGCTAATTGGCAGAATGGGTTTGCTATACTCGAGTCCGAGGGAAAGACGCTAACACCCACGTTAGTGCCTATTGATCCAAAGGATGGCTCATTTACCGCACTCGGCAGGTATTACAGGTAAAACGTTACCAAACCGTTATACAAATATGCACTAAAACAATCCACAAAGTC
>Ga0247723_1001852_pt1 | contig 11912 bp, 31 predicted proteins | sample MSEWelMarce5H_FC_FD_189079 | JGI IMG/M metagenome (GOLD analysis project Ga0247723, IMG submission 189079) | Subsurface sediment microbial communities from gas well in West Virginia, United States - MSEEL Well Study Marcellus 5H_FC | ecosystem: Environmental > Terrestrial > Deep subsurface >...
ATCCCAGAATAAAACGCTACTGGCTGACCATTAGAAGAATGGTAGTCAAGCATACGAATCTCGCCATGCACTACTTGAAACCACCATATTGCTGTGTCATCTGAGTAACCCAAGTCCCATGCTGTATGCACAGAAAACATAGGGTCATACTCAATATCAGTAATTCTGCCTTGGTCGGTAAGCTGACGCATTTCTTTGCCGTAATAAGCGCCCATAATTGCAGACTCGAAATCGCACTCCCACTCAGCAAGGTATTGGTCTTGCGTCATTATCTTGGCGGCATCAGCTAATTCTTCTTCGGGGATTAATCCAGTTTGACTAGCTCTTAGTGTCTTACAGTACCAGTCAGGGTCTTTAGTAGCGTTGTTATAGACTTCCCAGAATTGGTTATGGCCTTTAGGTGTACCAATAAACACAGCCCAACCCTTACGGTCAGACAACAATGGCCTTAAAACTGCACCCCATATAGAGGGCTTCATGTCTGCGTACTCGTCTAGTACTACACCATCCAAATACAAACCACGCAAACTATCAGCATTATCAGCACCGAATAGTCGTATCCTCGCCCCATTAATTAATTCCACCCATAATTCTGAAACATTGTGATTAGCCCTTACTGGCTGAGAAAATTTCATTAAGTAGTCAAAGGCTATGCTTTTGGCCTGGGCGTAGTAGGGAGCAAGGTATGCATACCTACCATCTTCTTTGTTTTCAACAAGGGCTTTATATATTAGCTCGTTAATACAGCTAACTGTCTTACCACAGCGTCTATGGGCTACTATGACTGCCCAACGCTCTTGTCTTTCATGGAAGTCTAAGAATACATCTCTAGGCTTGTAATCAAGCTCTACATTTATTACTTCTTCCAAGACACTACCATTCTTTGTGGGGCTTTCTCGTCACCTACTACTTCAGTCCTTGCTAACTTAGGTACTGAGTATTCAACTAGGTTTTGGACAATTTCACAGGCTTTGGCAGGGTTAGGCTGCACAATGTACTTTCCTGTCTTATCGTCAAATATGCCTTCTGCGGTGCTTTGTATCCACGATTGAATAAAAGGTATATTAGCATCAAGTAATGCTTTAATTGCCTCACGAGCCTCTGTAGTGGCTTTATTAGGCACTCCAGCCTTACGACCAGCCCTATTTAAGTTATTTTCTACAGACTTCGACAGTTTTTTGTCCATACATTCTCAAGTAGTTGATTTGTAAGGGTTTAATTCTACTACATATTATCCAACAATATCTACATCGTGGTATTTGTTCATTGCTTTAGACAATGCTTCTTTACGCCTCATTCTTTCGTTAGCTTTTCTATTGAGAATGTTGCTATCGTCTAGCTCTAATGGAGGGTTGTGGTCTTGACGCTTCTTCTGTTGCTTTTCAAGCGTTGACTGGTGCTCTGGGCGCAACATAGCGTCTTCTTTTTTGTAAGTGCGAGTCATGTGTTTCATCACATATCCTTCATTTTGTCAGCAATAATTTCTTTTCTGCTTGGTTTTGCAGTCTTGGCGGCTTCTTTAAAGTCTGAAGCACTTGGCGCACCTTTGCTACCAGCTTTACGCATCTTTTCGCCAGAGCCTTTAGCTATACGCTCACGCTTGGCATGAATATTGGCATACAATCCGTTTTTCATTAACATTTCCACCTAGCTCTTGCTGCTTTGCCTCGTTCCCCAGTCCATCCTTTAGACCTAGCACAGAAACTATCGTGTCTTGGGCCACTAGACTGAGGTGCTTGTAAATTACTACCATTCTTTGCATTGTATTCTGCTCGACCTTTAGCTGTCATCCCTGCACCTTGTTCGGTTGGCAAATAGTTCTTACCTTTACCGACTGTGGTTTTTGGAATAGGCTTATCATGCTTTTCTACTGCTGCACGAATTTGGTCTTTGCGGCTCATTACTCATTCTCAGCTACATATTTAGCGTATTGCTCTTCTAACTTAGCTTTACGCTTGCCTTTAGCATGGGTGCGCTCTTCTGACAACGCTATAGCAAGAGCTTGTTTCTTTGGTTTTCCTGCGGCAACTTCTGTCTTGTAGTTCTTGCCTACGCTTTGGGCGCTTCCACTTTTGTCTAACGGCATATCATTCCTTAATTAAAGTAAATACACTCCAATAAGGGTATGCCTCAAAGAAGTTGGAATTTTCCCCTTCTGTGGGTCGGTACTCTGAGCGTACAAAATCATTATACCTTTGTACATCAAATAGTAAATTACCTTTTTTAAGTAATTTAGCCCAATATTCAATGGGTTGGATATTAACATGGGTAGGGTCACCCATATAAATTTTCTTGGTTTCACCATCTCTTATGGCATCAAGGCATAAAAACATTCTGCCGCCAGGTTTAAGAATACGCTCAAACTCAGAAATAATGTCATCCATGAGGTCTTGTGGGATGTGTTCTAAAACCTGTGCAGAATGTACAAGGTCTACGCTGTTATCTTTTAATGGGATTTTAGTAAGTGAACCGCAAATTAACTCATCATTATCAAAGTGCTTTATACCCAGTTCAATCATGTAAAAAGACAAGTCCATGCCTATGGTTTTGTAGCCTAACTTCTTGAATCCATTGAGAATTGAGCCACAGGCACAGCCACCATCAAATACTGTAGCACTTTGGGGTAAACCCTTAGACACCATTTTTGCGTACTCTTTTTGCCAATAGCCATGCCCAAGGTAATCAAGGTTGGCATCTTTATGTTCTGCGTAATATTGCTCATCATACTCAAGAGCAGACAAGCCAACTAATTGCATTATTTTAAGAAGCGTAGTTTGTAGGTAGTAGAGTCAATTAAATCAGCAATGGCATCAACCAAATTGCATAATTGCTCATCTTGGGGCAAATCTTTACGGGCTTCTTTTACAAAGGTTTGTAGGCTTTGTAAGTATCTAATAGGGTCTTTTGGCTGGTGATATACGCTTGGGAAGTTTTTAATCTGCTCGTAGCATCCCATGTAAGCCTCTACATAAGCATCGGTAAGGTCAACAATGCCATCATAGTAGTCACCTAAAGCAATATGCTTTGCGTAGGAATCAGTATTCCAATGAAAAAAGTGAGTATTTGTCGCTGAGTGCAACAAAGTGGCGGCAAACATGGCAACATTATCATTCATAGATTACTCCATTTTTAGTGATTTTAGCACTTCAATAGCTTCTTCGCTTGAATTTACTCTATATAAATGCCCACCTTTCCAACCAGCAATAAACTTAATCTGGTCAGGGGTAAACTTTTTATCAGGGCCATCTTTCACTTCCATTAAAATAGTATGTCCTTCATAAGCTACAAGTAAATCAGGTATTCCTGCGCCTACCATGTGCAATAAATGGACATCAGCCCCATAATCTCTTAGCGTTTTAACAACAGAGGCTTGGTTTTTATCTACTTTTTTCGCAAATGACATATTATTCAGTTAGTATTTGATAACTTATTGATTATAGGGGATTTTTAATGGCTGGCTATCACTTGACGGACGAAGAATGGATTGAGTCTTGGAATAAAATTGGCAGCCCAACAGAATTTGCCAAAATACATCAAATAGCAGTCAGAAATGTTATGTCAAGGCGTAGGTCAATAGAAAATAGACTGCGTATCAAATTAGACACATTTAATAGTCAAAACCCAGCATATACCAAAAAAATACAACAGACCCCTGGCAATGTACGCAGAGGTATGGATATAGAAAAAGGCAGAGTCCTAGTCTTTAGTGATGCTCACTTTTGGCCTGATGAAACAACTACAGCGTTTAAAGCCCTTATAGAGATGATTAAGGAGTTTAAACCTACTGCCGTAGTATGTAATGGCGATGCTCTAGATGGCGCTTCTATAAGCCGTTTTCCTCGTACTGATTGGAGTAAGTTGCCAACAATGAAAGAGGAATTAGAGGCTTGTCAATATTTTTTGGGTGAAATTGAATCTGTTGCTAAAGGGGCTAAGTTGTTCTTTCCTATGGGTAATCATGACCAACGCCTAGAAGCTAACATTGTGGCTAATCTTCCTTCTTTTGAAGGCATACCTGGCACTAGCCTTAAAGACTACTTTCCTATGTGGCAACCTTGCTGGTCATTTTGGGTAAATGAAGACACTTGTATTAAGCATCGTTGGAAAGGTGGCTGGACAGGTGGTCGTAACAACGCTGTCAATAGCGGTGTCAATATGATTACAGGACACACTCATGTACTGTCAGCCATTCCATTTAATGACTATAACGGCACTCGCTGGGGAGTACAGACAGGTACGCTTGCTGACCCCAATGGGCAACAGTTTAGTTATACAGAAGACACGCCTAAAGACTGGAATTCAGGGTTTGTAATGCTTTCATTTGAGCGTAGCAAACTATTGCAGCCTGAAATGATTAGGGTTTGGGGTGAAGATGAGGTTGAGTTTAGAGGGAAAATACATCAGGTATGAGGCTTAATTCAGAGGTTGTTAAAAACCTTTACGCTTCTCTTTATTGCTGCTATCCATTTACTAAATGGAAAATGCCTTTGCCTGAAGAAATAGACTTTGTTGTAACTGCTGACCCTGAGACTATGGGCACCTATTTATATGACACAGGTGAAGATTATGAGCATACCATCACTATTTCGTCTGCCAGGTGCGGCCATTACTACACAGTCATTACTACTTTAGCCCACGAAATGGTACACATGAGTTTTCATCGGCAAAAAGGGGACAAATGGATGCAACACGGCAAACCATTTAGGGCTAGGTGTTTAATGGTGGCTAATGAATTAGGCTTAGACGGCCTAGAATTGTAGGCTTATCCATACGGCTATTACTGGTAGCAATATAACCAATACACCAAAAGCTAAAATAATATCATTCACTTAAAGTCCTTTCCAAGTTTCTGACTGACTCGCTCCAACAACTCCTCACAGGATATTTTCCATTTATTTTCAAAACCTTTGACACCAAGTCGATGAAGGCTATCATTTCCGTTCCTATGGTGCTCTGGACATAAAGGCAAGATTGGGGATGTAGCCCTGACAGCACCATATCTCCTAACATGATGCAATTCTGCCTCTGTGCTTTCAAACCCAAAGACTTCGGAGCATAAAATACATCCGAGCCTTGCAATCTTGTCAAGTGACTTCTTTTCATTCTTAGTTGCCATCTGCCCATTCATACCATTGTTTGTAATAGGCTTTAAAAGACTCAAAACCATTACCAATTAATATACACCCACCTTGGGGTTGCACAAGGTAATAATTGCCCATGTTTACACCATTGTCTGTGTCACCACGAATAATTACAACAATAAAGTCAGGTTTAGCTGCCAATGCTTGCAACATATACTGTTGACCTTTGCTTGACTTTTCATTGGGGCGTTTCCACTCCATAATCAGAAACTTGCCTTTTCTTTCGGCAATACCATCTACATTGCTAGGTGTAAAGCCAGGCGATGTTGGTAGCAAACCCACAAACTCACCGTAGTCAATGTGAGTGGGTACTGCGTTACGCATTAACTTCGCAGCCATTGGTCTTTCAATGCCCTGACGCTGGCAATTTCTAATTTAATGGTTTCATCGGCTAAGTCATGGGCTATTTTTGTGGCTTTTTCATACTCCCATTTAATTGTAGCGTTATGGTAATCTTTTAAAAGTCGTTGAATTTTAAGGTAATTTTCTGAGTAATCCATTATTTTGTTAGTCTTTCAATGTTTCGGTTACTTGCTTCTTGACTGCGCCAGGCTTCAAATCTCATCTTGGCTGCTTCTAATTGCCAGCGCAACGCTTCTGTTTCTTCAGTCGCCAAACCAATGGCCTCACATAACTCTTGATAAGCCTGTGATTTATACGCATCCATTTCTTTGCCGCCAATCGTGGTTGCCTCTGACTTAGACATTTCAATCGCTTTAAGGCTATGCTTAAACGCCTCGAATTGAGCGAGGTTACCTTTCGCCTTTGCGTAATGCGGTGCGGTTTTGAAAATGAAGTCAATAGCGTCATTTGGGTCATAGTCTTTCAAATTAAACTCCAAAAAGTAATGTTTGTGTTTGGACAGAGCCACCAGAATCATACTTTTTGCTATCACCTTTAGGGTATGGCTCTGTTTTATATTTAAGCAATTTATTCATTATTTTTTTTTGGCGTTTATCGCCATGAAAATAAATGTATCGGTGCTTTCTAGTACGCTCTGTGTAATAAAAATCATCTCCATATTTTTGTTTTATAGACTCCAATGTCATTCCATCTGACAATGTTTTGGAATGTTTATGCTCTAAACCTTTGACAGTCCAATCTACCCTGTTAGCAGAAAGACCTGTATATAAAAAATTCGTTGCTTGATAAACATATCCAACATGGCCTTGACCCATATCAGCATAAGAAACAACAATAGTAGGTTTAGGTAATTGTTTTATAGAATTTGCCACCAAAAAACTTGCTTGATTTTTAGTGTTATCCATTAAGCAAACTCTATTTAATTCCAAAACTTTATCTGAATATTCTTTTCCGCAAATACCCATACATAAAGACGGTGAAGCTGGTATTCCATAAGTAACTACACCAATAAGTTGATTGTTTTCATAAAGACCATAAGCAAACATAATTTGGGGTATTCTTTTTGCGTAATGTTTTTCAAGTAACCAAGGCGCTACTTCTTCATTTTTAATTGGCAACACAATCATCAAAGCATCCACCACATTCCTGTAGCGTACATTACAACAGCAACAAACTCAACTAAAAACAATGCGTAGTCTTGTTGTTTGTAGCCAGCGTATGCCCATAAAACACTTCCAATAAAGCCCAAATAAATGTTTATTGGGTAAATATTAAAGCTAGTAAGTGCTATTCCTATTAGACAGAGAATTGTCCCTGTCCATTTAATTGTTTCCAACATCCCCATTCCCCTTTATTGCCAAGTGTGTACTGTGTGTAAAAGTCGCTTAACAATGCTTCATTAAAACTATGTTTGCTTATGTATAAACGAAACCAAGTCAACCCTTTTTTGTGTCGTAAATTACACAAATATCTTACACCGCACTCATGTTTAGCTTTCTCATACATTTCTGTTTAAGGCTGTCGTAAGAGTCATACCCAGTACCCAATACTCCAAGCTCTCTTGCTTTGGCCTCAATACCCTCGTTAGAAAACATCCACTTTTTGTCAACTTTTTCTTTCTTGGGTTCTATTACCAATTCATCTTCATAACGCTCCCCATTAAGCCAAGTGCTTGCATGGGGTATAAATTCTAACTCAGTTTCTTTGGCTTTCCAGTATTGGCAATGTGTGTCAATAGCTTTTGCAGCCATAAGTTGTTGCTCTGCGGTAAGTTTTGCCCAGGCTTTTCTTGCATTAGCTTTGGCGATTTTTCGTGGATATAGTTGCCAGAATTCATCAAACATTCCTATGATACCTATCAAGTGGGTTGTTAAGCATTGACTGTACTAATTCATCTATAGTAAACCAATGCGTTTCTCTCATGCCTGTATGGGTGTATACAGTAAAACTCATTGCAAAACTCTTGGGCTTGGTGGTGCTGGTGGGCTACGGGGTACTGTATAGCCTGTATTGCCAACTACGCTTTGTGTATAGCCGTTAGGTGTTGTAATGACCACTTGGTTTGGGTAAATAGTTGCAGTTTGTGTTGTGTAACCCATAGGGTTTACAAATTGTGCTGTGTTGCCGTTAATTTGTACTGTACCAACATTGTAACCTTGTGAGTTAGTCATTGGTATGGTCTGTGCTTTAGCTGGTACTCCATAAGCAAACATACCACCTAGTACTGCACCTAGTAAGCAAGCCCCTAATACATCTTTTACTGTTGTTTTCATTTAAATCCCCTTTAAATACTTGTTATTAAGTGATTACAGTTTAATCATCCTACAAGCTAAGTCCATACTCCAAAACCCTAATGTTGTAAAAAAACCATAGCACGACCAACGCCAGCAAGCTGGTGTAATGTCAAGTGATGTATCCCGTTGCAAGGTATTTATGCTGGCTTGACCCAGTTAATAAGGATTTCGCAGGTGTCGACCCTCGCTCCGTTCATTTCCAAACGGCCTCAATCCCATCTAGCATTTTTATAACGCCCACAGCATTTAGGGCGGTTGAGAATAAGAAAACCCCAATAATCTTAGGTGGGGTATGTCCCTTGGCATGGGCAACTACAGACAAATTCACCAGCAGATTCTCGCTATCTGTCTATAACTACACATACCCCGCCTAAAACTACTGGGGTTGTACTACTGGTGATTGTCTGAGATGCCACTCTCGACAATTAATTATACATCAATCAAAATCTACATTCTTTATAAATGCGTTGCTTTTTGGCAACAATTCAGGCCATACAAATAGGGCCAACTTTGGAAACATATCTTTACGGGTTACTAAACCGTTAGATTTCTTTTCAATTTCTGCCGCCAAAAACACCAATCTGTTAAGTGGAATACCGTTTACTTTCCATTGGTTTACGGCTGCTTGGTCAATTTTAAATAGGGCTGCAACTGCTTTAGCACCCCCTAAAATACCAATCATTTGTGCGTCTGTAAGTGCTAATGTTGTTTTCATGCTTCAATCTTACATAAATTAAATATATTTTACAAGGGTGTTGCAAAACTTTATAAGTTGGCTTATAGTTACAAGTATAGCAATTTTGCTATGCCATTTAAGGGGAATTTTATGGGTGAATTAAACCAATTAATGCTTGAGCATGAAGAATTTTTAGAGTCAGCACTTGATGACATGGAATATGGTGGCGAATTAAGCCAAGAGCAAGTTGACTGTATTCGTCAAGCTTGTGGCAAACCAAAGCGCAATAACCATGTAAACCCGTTGTTGCGTGATGTAATTAACGATTTTGGCGCAATTTTTGGGGGTCAATCTTTTCCAACAATTAGGGGTGACAAATGAACCAATCTGACTCTATTGCCAATTTAGCTGATGCGTTATCAACCGTACAAGGCAAACTTACTCATGCTAAAAAAGATTCTGCAAACCCTTTTTTCAAAAGTAAATATGCTGACCTTGAGTCTGTGTGGGATGCTTGTCGTGATTTATTGGCTCATAACGGTATATCTGTGGCTCAGTTCCCTGGGACTTATTCAGACTTAGACAAATCCATGTCTTTAACAACAATTTTAATGCACGGTTCTGGCGAATGGATTAGCCAAGAAATGTCTGTGCCTGTCAGCAAAGTAGACCCACAAGGTGCTGGGTCAGCTTTAACCTATATGCGTAGGTACGCATTAGCAGCAGTAGTAGGAGTAGTGCAAGCAGACGATGACGGTAATGCCGCTTCGTCACCTAAACCAGTAGTAAAAGCGAAAGAGATTTAATCATGGCATACATTCCAAAAGAGGGTAGTGGCTCACTATTTAAAAATGACCGCAAAACGACTGAAACACATCCTGATTACACGGGTTCAATTATGGTTAATGGTAAAGAGCATTACCTTTCGGGTTGGATTAAAGAAGGTACTAAGGGCAAGTTTTTCAGTATTTCAATAGGAAAAGAAAAACAACCTAAAGGCTTTACCGCTAAAGGTAATGACGAATTACCACGCAATTTTGACGATGACACGCCATTTTAAGGATTGACATGAAAACCGTTATTAATGACATTATTCAGCAAAACATAGAGTCCATACACGATGAGGACTTTCATGTTGACGAAACAAGGCAGTTAATATCCATGACTCCTGAAGGCCTGACTAGTGTTATTAATACGGTAGTCAAGGTAGCTGCAGACAAAGTAACAGACTTAACCGAAAGAGAAGCAATTTTAAAAATGGTAAACTAGCTTTACAAAAGGGGAAAATATGTCACAACATTGGTATTGTGCCACTACAGGCGCACCACGCTACACAACTATTGGCAAAAACGGCAAAGAAAGAAGCGTTACTTTGCGTGACGCTAAAGCAGCACCAGGTACATTAGTACCTTCTGTTTCTACCATTAATGGTCAACTTTCTAAAGACGGCCTTAATACATGGCTACAGTCCGAAGCTATAAAAGCTGCCGCAGAAAACCCAAAAGGTTTGCAAGAAACTGAAAAAGAATATGTAGAGAGAATTCTTTATATTGCAAAGCAAAAGTCACAAGAAGCAATGACTAGAGGCACAATTATTCATGACTGGATAGAAGCCTACTACAACAACGAATTTATACCTGAGTCACCTTCCTATGTTACTACTGTAGATAAGGCCATAACAGAGCATTTTGGCGCACAGCTATGGATTCCCGAGCAGTCATTAGTTAACCAAGAAGGTTATGGCGGAAAATGTGACTTATATGCCAAGCCACGCCATGACTTTAGTGGGGTAGTAATTGACTTTAAGAGTACGGAAAAAAGCCCTGGTGAACAAACACCCTACTTAGAGCATACACTACAGTTAGCAGCCTACCGTGAGGTTTTAGCCCCTAATGCTAGGTGTGCCAATGTCTACATTAACGGCACTACAGGCGAAGTAGCAATATATGAACATAGCGAACAAGACTTGCGTGACGGCTATGAAATGTTTTTAGCATTACTCAAAATTTACAAACTCAAAACTGGGTTAAACTAAACAATGGGGGCGAGGTGATTTTCCCCTTTTCACCTACCATGTCTGTCCGTGCAGACCGCCCCCACCTTATTTGGGTGTTAAGCCGCCAATGTAGGATGCAGTAATTGGGTAATTTTGCGGCTTTCTCGCCCATTGTTAGCAACTGCCAAATACAACCCTTTTTACAAAATTTCCCGTTTGGGAATATTTCTTTATTTTTGCCCACTTTTTATACAGAATTGCCCGTTAGGGAAACTTTTTATTGTTGCGTATTTGCAACTAAGGGTTTGTCATAATGGCTTTCTATTGCAAATAACAAGAAACTAAGTTTTTAAAGGGGAAACAAATGAAACATACATGGAATGACTTTTCAGACCTTATTCCAAGGCACATTGGCAAATACAAAGTAGTGCCGCTAAATGAAAAACAATGGTATTTTGAAACCGAAGAAGAAGACCAAGACGGTTACGCTGTTTACGAAAACGACAAAATAGTCTATTTGTCTTCAGACGCTTATGAAGCAAGCCATCATTTTGATGAGTTGGTTTATGTAGAGTATGAAAATGGATAAATATGGGCGCAGAGTGTTTGAAGAAGAAGCACCATGCGACAAATGCGACCAAGCACCAGACTGTAAAGAATACGAATGGGCTTGCAGAGCATTTAGTTACTATGTACTTCATGGCTATTTTGAAAGCTATACAGTTAGACACCCTACTAGGGGTATGTTTAACAAAATATTTAAAGAAGATGACAGAGCACTTAAAAACTATATGAAATCAATTAGGGCCAAAGAGCAAATGGGTGTAACAGACTTATTTGAGAAAGAGGAATAAATGAACAATGAACCAGTAGCGTGGAGAAAAGTAGTCGGTAATGTAACCAAGCATTATCAATACAACGAAATGGGTGAAGGCACACCACTCTATACTCATCCAGCAAAGACACTAACAGATGAGGAAATATTGAAAATGGCTTCAGATAAGTTTCATTATTCTGAATATAGATTAGTAATTGAATTTGCTAGAGCAATACTAAAAAAGGCACAAGATGGACATTCAAATTGAAATAATTAAAGAGCATGAAGATGGGTCAGCAGACGCATTAGTGCATTTTGACAAAGAAGGTTTAGCAACATTAGTGCAAGCAGGTGTAATTAGTCTTTTAAAGCAATATATTGAGCAAGAAAAGAAAACAGCCAAAAAGGGGAAAAAATGAGCACAAGAAACTTTGGAATGACTGGTAAAACCTACACCAACGCTTCAGAAGCATTTAAAGACGCTAGTTGGTCTACTGCTATTGAAAGGCCTAATAAAAGCGAAAATGACCACTTATGGGCGATTCTATGGGTACTAGCAGCATTGTTTGCAATGGTATGGGTGTTTAGTCGTTTCTGATACAATAGCAAAAAGCCCAAACAGTTG
>Ga0247723_1001854_pt1 | contig 11896 bp, 22 predicted proteins | sample MSEWelMarce5H_FC_FD_189079 | JGI IMG/M metagenome (GOLD analysis project Ga0247723, IMG submission 189079) | Subsurface sediment microbial communities from gas well in West Virginia, United States - MSEEL Well Study Marcellus 5H_FC | ecosystem: Environmental > Terrestrial > Deep subsurface >...
GGTACGCATGGCGGCGGCTGCATAGAACATTAGCTGAGGATTATCGGTAGCATCCACAGCAACGCCGCTACCAAATTTCCAATCCAAAATAAAAGCGCGCCTGCCAATACGACCAAGAAGATCAGTAGAACCGAACACGCCAGGAAGGTAATCTCCGAAACCCACCCTTGTTTCTGTTGCATATTCCATCTCCTTGTTTGGGTCAATATCATCTAACGCGCGCAAGGCAGGGTACACCTTCTCGTCAATTAGCTCTTGGGTTAACTTGATACCTTCGTATTCCATGCCAGCGAATGACTCAGGCGTTTGATTGGTGGTCAGGATTAGATCCATGACGTTATGTAAGAGGGTGCCTTCGTCAGCGTATTTGCTTGAAGGCTTAGGGGGCATCTTGGCGCATAAGGCGACAGAGCCAGGGCAACTGATAACCCGCTTGGCTGTAGAGCCACCAACTACACGGGAATGTTGGACTACTTCGTTCATTTTGTTTCCTTTACTTTAGTTGACTGAGATTAAACTTTACCACAGCTTTTAAACTTGTGCTAAACTTTTTTACATGAACTCAAAAATACCTGAAAAAGAAATTGAAAAATACTTTGTATGGGCTGTCCAAAACCTTGGCGGCGTAGCGTACAAGTTCAAGTCCCCCACTCAGCGCGGCGTAGCCGACCGCATTGCTTGCTTGCCAGGCGGTGTGACGTGGTTCGTGGAACTCAAGACCGAGGGCGGTACATTGTCGGCCTTGCAACAAGTCCATGCCCGCAACCTCAAACAGCTCAATCAGAACTACGCCTGCCTGTGGTCAATCGAACACATTGACACATGGATGAAGGACAACCAATGAGATACGTTGTCAAAGACGAAACAGGCGCTATGTTGCGCTTGTTCAATACCCGTCAAGAAGCGCTGGCATTTTGCCAACACGGTTGGTCTGTTGTTATTAAGCCACGGCAACCTAAACCCGACTTGTACAAGTTACTTGGAGAAGCACCATTTTGAAACTACGTGATTACCAAGAGAAGGCAGCCGACTTCTTGTACGAGAACAACCGCGCCATGATCCTTGCCCCTGTGGGCGCAGGAAAGACCGCCCTAACGCTTACAGCCATGCAAGATATGCTGCGCTATAAGTTCGTTAAACGGTGGCTTGTGCTGGCTCCTAAGCGCGTTTGTACCGACGTATGGCCTGTCGAGCAGCCTAAGTGGGCAACGGACACGCCCATAGCGGTAGCGGTGGGTACACCTGTTCAGCGCAACCAAGCCCTACATTCGGGTTTTCCCGTAGTCGTTACCAACTACGACAACATCCAGTGGCTTGCCGACCAAGAGCTAGACTTTGACGGCATCGTGTTTGACGAGCTAACCAAGCTCAAGAACCCCTCCGGTAAGCGCTACAAAGCCTTGGCTAAGATCGTCGATAAGATCGACATTCGCTGGGGCTTGACTGGTTCGTTTACTAGCAACGGCCTTGAGGACGTCTTTGGGCAATGCAAGATTGTCAATCAAGACCTGCTAGGACGGGCTAAGGGCGCGTTTATGCAGCAGTACTTTGTCTTGGTCAACAAGGACTTTGGCGAGTGGGAACCGCGGGTAGGGTCGCTGGCGCAGGTCATGGCTCGGATCAAGCCTGCAACCTTCTTGCTTGACGCTGGCGAGTATGCTGACAAGCTGCCACCCTGCCATACGGTCGAGATGAAGTGCGACCTGCTTGACCGCGCGCCATACGAGAAGATGAAGAAAGACTTTGTTATCGAGTTCAAGGACGTGGAGATTACCGCTGTCAACGCAGGCGTGGTTACAGGCAAGTTGCAGCAAATGGCAGGGGGCTGGGTCTACGAAACGGTTACAACCGCATCTGACACGCCTGGGCGCATGAACGTAAGCAAGACGCCCATTTGGTTTAGCACCCACAAGTTTGATATGCTTGACGAGCTGATCGAGGAAAACCAGCACGACAACACCATCATCGTCTACAACTACGTTGAGGAGCTGGCTGAACTTAAGCGCCGCTACCCCCACGCCCAGACGATCAACGACCCCAAGGCCATCGAGCGCTGGAACGAGGGCAAGATCGAGCTACTCTTGATCCACCCTAAGTCAGCCGGGCATGGGTTAAACCTACAGCATGGCGGTAATAAAATGGTCTTTGTATCGTTGCCGTGGAGCCTTGAGCTGTACGAGCAAACAGTCGGGCGCCTGCACCGCAGCGGTCAGAAGCATGACGTATGGGTTTACCTTTTATTAACCAATAAAACGATTGATTTGAGGATTTGGGACGCCCTGAAGGACAAACGGGCAATTAGCGACATAGCATTGGAGGAACTGAAATGAACAATGAACCAGTAGCGTACATCAATGTGGAAGAACGCAAGCTAGAGTGGGCAAAGCCTACTACATGGCATACGCCAACCACAGCGCAAATGGATAAAGTTCCACTCTACACCCATCCAGCAAAGACACTAACAGATAGCGAAATAGTACGCATTAGTGAAACTTGCGACTTAAACCATGTGTTAGGGCTGATTGATTTTGCTAGAGCAATACTAAAGAAAGGCAAGTGAGAAATGAACAATGAACCAGTAGCGTGGATGTGGAGAATGAAAGACTCTGACAACAAATGGGAATTGATTTTTAACAAACCAATCAATGATGACCAATTTTTTGAGACTATTCCACTCTACACTCATCCAGCAAAGACACTAACAGATGAGGAAATACATCAAATCTTTAGGGATGAATCAGGGTTTGAAATAGATACTTGTCCGATAGCAATATTGGATTTTGCTAGAGCAATACTAAGAAAGGCACAAGAGAAATGACATTACGTGAAGAAGCATTAAAACTAGCAGACGACATATCTGAATACGCGCCTGACACCAACATCGAAGTGATGATTCGCCGTTTGGTGGCCGAGATTGACCGGCTAAACGACGAAGATAAGTTTGACATGGACGGACGGTGCTAATGGACAGGCTCATACACTTTAAAGCCAAACTCAAGGCGGCGCAGGCAGAAGAAACGATCCGCGTTAAAGAGTACAACCAAGCCATGCGGGCGTTGTCGCGGGTAACTAAAGAAGTAATTAACTTACAAACCAAGGTAGAGCAATATGAGCGATCTAAGCTGGCGCAAGCTAAATGACATTCTTAGCCAATTAAGCGAAGAACAGGTACTAACCATGCTAAACGAGGAGCGCGCTGGCAGCCGCCGTGTGTCGATGCTACAGCGCCTGCACCAGCGCTACACCATGCTACGGTGCGCTAGAGAGCGCATCGAGCTACTCAAGGAGGCTGTCAAGCCATGAACGACTTTAATACCTGGAGCCACGCCAACTTGGTGGCGTTTGCCGAGCAAAGCCATAAAGAAATTTTAGAGTTAAGAGCCGACTTAAAAGCGGCGATTACAGCGTACCGTCAATTAAACACAAAGGAAAATCAAAATGAAAGAACTGATAGTAGCGTTAATTAGCTTTACCCTTGGTTATTGCACCGCCGTAACCGACGCTTACGCCCAGACGCAATACTTCTACGGCCCTAATGGGCAGTACCAAGGTCAAGCCCTGCGCTCAGGCAATACGCAGTACTTCTACGGTGCTAACGGTCAATATCAAGGTCAAGCCTTGCAGTCAGGCAATATTACGTCGTTATACAGCGCTAACGGGCAGTACCAGGGACAGACGATGGGTAACACCGCCGTAGCGCCTACTGTATTTATTGCACCGCAACAATCATTAACACCGATATTTGATTCGGTATTTGGAAGGTAAGACCATGAACATAAGCCTAACTATAGACAGAATCAGAACCCTATGGCAGTACGTTACCCACCCTCCCAAGGCGCAAGAACTCGCCACCAAGGAGCTAGAGGACGCCAAGCGTAGCTACCTTGCAAACAAAACCCAAGCTGAGTACTACACCGTACTGTGCAACTTTGAAACGCAACGCATCAAACGGCTTGAGCAGTATTTAGGGCTTGGCGACCATAGCTAAGGCTTTGTCTTTGACTTCTGCAACTCGGCGGCTCCAACCTTTACCAAAGGTTTCAAAAGTCTTTAGGGATTGCAGAAATTCAAGGCGCTTGGCAGAGTAAAGCTCAATCAAGCGCTCAGGGTCTTGTTCGGCTACTTTAACGGCAGCCATAGTAGCAGGGCCGAAGCCACCGTCAGCATTAACCCCAACGCAACTCTGCAAAAATTTAATAGCGCGCCCCGCCCCGGAATTAACAGCGACGTCAAAAACAGCATAATCAACGCCAGATACAAGATCATCAGATCGGCAAGCATCCCAGTATTTCCTTTTATAAAGTGGCGCAACGGTTTCAGGGGTTAAAGCGCGCATCTGTTTCTCGTCTACTTCATGCCCAACCCATTCTTCCCACACCCGCTTAGTTACGCCAAGGTTAGTCATACCGCCTGGATCTTGGGGGTGGTTTACAAAGCCGCCCTCATGTACTAATAGTTCTTTTAAACACTGTTCAAAGTTCTCTTTCATTTCTTCATTAGCCCTTCAATTTCTTTGGTTTTGTCTTTGCTGCCTTGTGAGCTACCGAAGTAGAACGACAGCACTTGTCCAGCCGAGCTAGTGATAAACCCTAGCGCAAAGATAACCATCTGCTGCTGGTCAGTTGGTACATCACGAAACATCAAAATAGCAATAAATAAGAACGCAAGCGTCACCGTGCCTAGCGCCAGCACTGGCACTACCGCCTTGTCTAGCTTGGTGGCGTTTGCGCTTGTAGCGACCTCAGCGTAAGCTTTGCGGGCTGAGTCACGGTCTGCGGCTTCTAGTTTGGCGTACTCAAGGTCTAGCTCTTTGAGTTTCATTGTCATTTCAGGATTGCCTTGCAACGCAGCAGTTACACCCTCAATGGTGTCATCAGGGATACCAAGTTTAGAAGCGATCCAGCCCACAGCAGCACCCCCAGCAGGGCCAGCAACAGCAGTAGCCAGGACAGGAGCAACACCTTTAAGAAGTCCAATTAGCGTATCCATCATTTTTTCTGTCTTTCTTCTATTAATTTAACTCGTACATGAAGTTCATGCAATTCTTTGTAAATTTCTTCCCGTTGTTTTGCCCTGCGTTCTGCTGAAATAGGGCTGTCTGTGGGTACGCCTTCACTGGTAATCAGCGCTGGCATCTTGCCTTCAATTTGGGTTAAACGGGTTTGGAATGAAGATACTTGACCAAGCAGCCAAGCTATACAGGCGACTAAGATTGGAATAACTGCCTTTAGTACGTCTTGCATATTCATTAAAACGCTCCCAAAATAAACTTTAACCACAAGGTAACAACGAGCGCCGCAACAAAACAATAGAACTGAACCCGCCGCACTGCCTTTAGGTCATGTTGAAATTCCTCGTTGTTTTTGCGTTCCATGTTCTCAATGTCTAGCTTAATCTTAAGTACCGCGTCCCACTCTTTAGCGCCGTACTTCTTTACAAACCCTATCTTTAAGTTAGCCTCCTCATCGGAGATTTGCTTCTTTCGCTTCCATTCATCCAGCGCTTTAATCAGCGCCCGTTCCTTCTTAAATTCGGCTTCCCGTCTTGCCCGTATGCGCTCTTGCGCTTTCTGCTGGGCTACATCTACGGCGTCCTTTTGTATGCTTTCAATCTGTTTAGAAACGGTCTTACCCGCCTCGCGCGCCGAATCTAAGCCTGAACTAAGCCCCTTTACCCCTTCGGACAACCCTAACGGATCTGACATATATCATCTATCAGCCTTCGATTCCATTTTCTCGTATAGTCGATCGAGAAGTTGCTCAATACGATCAAACCGCGTGGCAATTTCATCTTTTTTGACATAGCTGGTCGGCAAGTGAATTTCAATTTGTTTTAAATCCCTGCGTAGCTCTTGTAATGAATCCCAAATAACACGAGCAAACCAACCAATAGCGGATAGACAAGCTGCGCCGGCGATGTTAAATATTATTTGCCAATCCATAACTACCTCGCAAGCGCATTTTTATTCTGTTGTTCGGGGGCTAAGGCGTTAGCTGAAGGTGTTGTAAGCACGATTGCGCCAGATGTAATAGCCCGTTGCAAGTCTTTATCGGTCTTAGCCAATTCCGTAAGTAGTTTTACGGCTTTAATACGCTCCTCAGCAGGGAAAGTATTGAGGACTTCATTCATGGCTTTACCCGAACGAGCGCCTTCTGTAAGCAATGTCTGCGCTTTTTCGTTTACTTTACCTGTCAATATCTGCGCTACTTTTTTGGCGATAGCCGTTTTGTAGCCTACGAAGCCTGGAATTAGCTCGGACGGGTTGCCGTATTGATCTTCCAAACCTAACGCCAGGCGACCTGACTTGGCTTGCCCTTTAATCGCTACGTCGCGCGCTAACTCATCTGCGATCTGTTGCATTGGTCTAATGTCGGCGCCCATTTCTTTAAGGATATTAAAGCTGCCAGGGCCAAATATGGCTTCTACGGCGTCGGGGTTATCGCCTTTTACTAATCGTTGAAACTCGTCAGGCGATTTTTTAAACATTTCTAAGGCTTTACCCGCCAAGCGACGGCGGTCAATTAGCTGGGCGTTTGCTGCATAATCACCCAAATACTTGCCGTAGCCTGTACCACCCGCTTCTTCAATGGCGTTAATAATTGGCGCTTTTAATTGGGAAACAACGCTAGCCGCTAAGTTCTTTTTAGATGTCTGATCTAGCCCTGGGCGTAACTTTTCAATGGCAGCGTTAACGGAGTTCTTGCGTAGGCTGTCCAAAGCAAACGCATCAATTACCCCGCCGTTTTTTGTCCATTTAACAACATCGTCGCCAAACGCTTTGACAGCGCCTTCAATAACGTCGTTACCCGCAAACTCAGGATTGTTTAAAATACCACCTAAACGGCCAAAAATAGCGTCTGATTTCAATGGTTTTAAGCCATAATCTGCCAAACTGTCTACCGCGGCTTGTTTAAACCGCGCAGCTTCACCAAACACTAACGAACCTTCAGCAGCCTGCGCCGCTACATCGTCGGCTTTGGCGGCTAACTTCATTAACTGTTGGTCTGTAGTTAGGTTGTTTGTAGCTGGGTTAATGGCACGGCCTTGCGCAGCGCTAAAGCGGCGTACATCTTCTACTTTTTGACCTGCGGCTTGCGCCAAGCGGTCTGCTTCACGTTGTAAAGGCACGCCTACTTTAGCGCCTATATTCGCGGCTGTTAGCTCAGTTTCACGGATAGGCGTCATTAACTGGTTAAGCACATTTTTGGCTTGCTTGACCGACTCAATGTTTTCAGTCAAGTTAGGGCCACCGGCTAATTGTGCTAAACGGTTTAACTGGTCTGCCTTTTGGGTGTCTTTTAAAATGCGTTGGAACGAAGTTTTATCTTTACCAGCGTAAAAATCTAAGAACGCTTGGTAGACGTCGTTATCAATACCCGACGCCGCTTGCGCTGCATTTAGATCTACAGGGGCTAAATTGTTGGTAGCGCGGATCTGGTTGATTGTGTCGCCTGCCATCTCACGGGCGACTTTACCTGCTTTAACTTCAGCTAATTTGCCTGTAAACGCGTCTACAATCTTACCGCCACCAATAGCTACGTACTTGCCAACGGTAGGCAATACAAACGGCGCGGCGGCGCCAAATCCTGCACCTGTACTCGCTTCTTCAGGGTTAATTAAGGCTGCGGACGTACCACCAACAACAGCGCCGCCTGTTGCGCGTGTAGCCACGTCAGCAGCACGGCCACCTGCCGTAGTAGCTACGGGCGCGCCTGTTCTAAAACCACCTGTTCTAATGGCTTCGGCTACGTTGCCTGCGCCTGGTATCTTGCTAACGCCTTTGGCGATTACACCGCCAACAGGCAATGTACTAACAACTTCACCTGTAAATTCGCCTGCGCCTGTTCTAACGGGTGCGGCTTCTCTGTAAGGCGCAATAAACGCTTCTTGTTCGGCTTGACGGCGCGCAGCATCTTGAATGAGCGCTTGCCCTGTTTCTTCAGCGCCAAGCATTTGTAAACCTTTACCAGCAAGCCGTTGACCACCAAACATGACATTACCTACGCCTTTGCTAATGCCAGCAAAAGGTGCGGCTACGCTGCGTAACTCAGCCTCAACCATTTTACGGCGGGGGCTAACTTGTTCTGCTACGCCGCCACCAAACTGTTTAGCTAACGCTTCGTAGTCAACCTTAGTATCAGGCGCAGGGGCTGTCGAGCCACCAAATTGCTTTGCAAGGGCTTCGTAGTCTACGGCCATGTTATAACCCCGCTGCTTTTTTGTACGCTGCTGCCGCTTCTGGTGTTGGGAAAGTTAATACTTTACCGCTAGGGATTGTTACCGTGTTACCGCCAGCGCCGGGAGGTGGAGGAGGAGGTGGGGGTGTAGCGCCGGCGCCGCCTTTGTAGTCATAAGTCATGTCGTACGCTTCACGAACACGACCTTTAGACCCACGAATATTTTCTGCTATGTTTTCTAATTCTTTTTGTACGCTAGACGCATCTTGTGTACGATCTAAAGCACCAAATGCTTGACGTAATTGTGTACCCTCTTGGTTAGATATGTTACCTAAAGCACCGCCTGTTGGCGAAGCATTACGCATGTCTTGCAATTCTTTAAACCCACCACGCGCCACAATTTTGTCGTATAGGGCTTGGGCTTCACGACCTTCTTTAGTCAAGCTAGGTGTACGGCCATACAAAACACCTGTGATGCTTGGTAAACCAGGATGATTTTTTAACGTTTCTAAATCTTTAATTAAATTATCCGATGAAGATTCAAACGATTTAAGACTTAACGTAGCTTTAGGATACGCAGCTTCTAATTTCTGCATTTCTTTAGGCGACAAGTTAGTAGTGGTTGGGCCGCCAGGTATCGCCTCAAGCGTGCCTTCGGTTGTCAAACGGTACCCAACAGGGATACGTTGCATATCTTGACCACGGCGAGCTGTTTGAGCGCTAACGTCCTGACCACGAATAGCCGTAAGATTAGACTGTTGTTGCGCTGCGCTAATGGTGTTCATCTTGTAGCGTTCTTCTACCTTAACAGCTTGTTCAGTAAAGTATTGTTTACGCTGTGCAGGGTTCATATTTGCTATGGTTTGAAACGTAGCGGTTGCTTGTGCTGGCGTAATTTCTTTTCTTAAAATGCCATCTTCTAAATGCGCTTTAATGTTGTTGTCCGATGGGTTAAACGCTAGGTCGCCCATGCGTTGTTTAGCTAGATCAAAGGTTTTTTGGTCAATTTCAACGCCTGTTTTCTTAATATCGCCTTCAAGTTTGCGGCCTTGCAATGCATCTGCGCGGAGCTTTAACGCTGTGGCAGGGTCAATAGACGCTACTTGTTTAAAGCCTTCAGGTGTACCCACGTCGACGCCTTGTGAATAAAGGTCGCGTAGCCGATTTTGCGTATCTATGCTGCGTTGCATTTCACCTAACTTGACGGCTTCACCCATCATCGCTAACCGATTAACGGGCGACTCTAGTTGGATATTTTTAACTTGAAGGGGAATACTTGGATCGATTGGCATAGTTAGTCGCCTCCTGCTAAAAGTTGTGGGCCGCTTTCGTAGCTGGTGCTGTAGTCGGTAATAGGCGCTGCGTTGCCACCACCGTAATAACTAGTAGTAGGTCGGCTATAAGACGACCTGTTAATTAATTGATTCATTTGGTACGCGTTAACCCCTTGCCCAATGGCGTTGGTGTACGCGTTAGCCGAACCAATTATACCGGCGGCTTGCGCGTTAGCTGCGCCTGTGGCCCCCGCCGCTTGCGCGTTAGCTGCGCCAACCATAGCGTTGCCAATATTAGTAGCGCCAGCGCCGATATTAGCGGCTTGACCAGCCGCAGCCGCTTGGCCTTGACCACTTAAGAACTTTAATGGATCTAGTCTATTAGCAAAATTAGCTTGGTAAGCACCAAATCGGTTAGCATTATTAGCTTGCGATGCAGCAAATCTGTTTTGGTTATTAGATAGATAACGGTTAAACGCGTTTTGGTACTCTTGCGAGCCTAATTCTTGACCAAACGCTTGCCCTGCGCGTAAGGCATTACCAGAGATTAAACCGCCTCTAGCTGCCGCCGTAGCGTTCATGGCTTTCATGCCTTCTTTAAACCTAAACGCGGTGCCTGGGTCAGTATATTGATCGTAACTAAACTGTTCAGGGGTAAACGCCGTTGGTGTGAACTGTTGGTTGTACATCTCACCGCCAGGGCCGTACAAAGAGGATAACTGGTTTACAGCCGTTGTACCCGCGGTTCTAAAAGGCTCAGATAGCGCAATCTGTTTATCTAGGGCTTCTTTTTGCAAATCTGCTGCGTACATACTTGCAGCGCTTTGCGTATCGGCAGCTTGCATAGCAGCTTCTGCTTGGGTACTTGCAGCGCTTCTAGACGCTTTTGAGGACTGACTAGCGCTGTATATAAGGGCGCCGCCTCCAATGACCGCTGCTGTTATCGCTGCTGACATATTAATTCTCCGTATCTTTAAAACCAAACCCATTACCTAGCAGCATTTTAACGCTATTAGTTAATTGTTCGGTATCATTTTGCTTATTTTCAAGCTCTTTAACTCTGTTTGACATCAAATCGCATTTAGGAATAACAAACAATCGTTCTTCGGTTGCTTGTATGTCTGTGCAATCGTCAGGATTATCGTAATAATCTACCCAAATTACTTCTTCGTCAAATACACGGCCTACCCGCTTTACACCTGCTGGCGCATCAAACTCTAACGGCGCCGTTAATACTTTAATTTCATCGCCAATATTTACCGCAATTGTACCTTTTTCAAGCTTAACTTTGTACGGCGTTTTATGCTCTGCGCCAACAATAACCGACCAAGGCGGGGCAATCATTGTACGAATGTATTTGCCTGGCTCAAAGTCATGCAAAAACTTAACATCAGCTTGAGGCATCTGTAATAAAGCATCTTGCAACTTCTCTACTTTTTCACGCAATGGCACTACAGGCAGGAAGTTAAACCCTTTGCCGTAAGTGACGTTGACTGTGTGCAGCATTAGCTCGAAATCTCACGCCCGTTAGACCGGATATTGATGGCCGTAGCAGCGCTAGCAAGGGTAGAGATAAAGCCGCCTGGCTCTAGCGCTTGCCCCACAATCTCGGGAAACGTGTAGGTTTCGCCTGCGGCTAAGCTTTTGGTCTTAACGATCAAGTTCTTATTGCCCGACGTATCAGCCACCGTGACAATGTTCACGCTTAACGATGCGCTAGATCCGCTAAAGTTAGTAGCCGTGAATTTGTCAATGATTGTGCTGATGTTGCCCCCCGCAGTGTACTGCGTGGTCTGAGCATCTTCAGCGATCTTGGCGGGGATTAGAACCCTAACGTAGACGGGCATGGTTTACTCGTAAAGAATGTTAATAGAACCAGCGTCAAAGGTGTCTGTTCCGTTGGCAGCAGTAATGCGAACACGGTCTAGTGTGCCTGAAAGCGTTTTTGAACCACCGCCTACTAATCCAAAAGGTGTGCCAGCAGCATTTACATAGCCCGAAAGGGAGTAAACCCATAAATTTGAACCAACTAGCGTTAAAGTTATATTTCCGTAATATAAATTTGTGGCAGTAGTCAAGCCAAAAACAAAACCAACCGTTGTTGGGCCAACCGCACCACTAGCACCAGCCGAACCAACTGCACCTAAACCACTAGCATATCCCGTTGCTTCTACAGAACCAGCCCCAATTTGAATAATGCCGTTTGATGTTCCGCTAAAAGAAACACCATTTAACATGATAGTAATACGGCTTGCGCCAATAGGAATACCAGTAAAGTTAACAGCCGTACCTGATGTAGTTGTAACGGCGGTGCCTCGGTTAATTACACCGTTGGTGGTTAAATTTGAGCCGTCTAAAGTAATAGCCATAATTAAACCTCTTGTGTTGGTTCTGCTGGTTCTTCAGCTACAGGCTCTACTTCAGCAGGTACTTCAGCTTCTTGTG
>Ga0247723_1001855_pt1 | contig 11886 bp, 18 predicted proteins | sample MSEWelMarce5H_FC_FD_189079 | JGI IMG/M metagenome (GOLD analysis project Ga0247723, IMG submission 189079) | Subsurface sediment microbial communities from gas well in West Virginia, United States - MSEEL Well Study Marcellus 5H_FC | ecosystem: Environmental > Terrestrial > Deep subsurface >...
GCGTGTCGTCGCGTAGCGACACCTACTGGTTACTACAATATGAGCCGTGAGGCGAATAAAACAGGGTGCCCCAGAGGGGCACGGTTATACTGTACTGACTGTGCGGTTCCGTCTACCAAGGCTGCCAAAATTCAGGTCTAAACTACCAGATAAATTTGGCACTGACCTACGAGGCTTAGGTCCAGTACACGTCTGTCCTTGTGGCTCACAAGTCTTTTCTATAATGGCATCCTTTGAAGATCACGAACTAGTCTGGTACTTCCTTGATGGTACCTGTGTTAACTGTGGCAACATCGTAACTGTCCCTTGTCCAGTAGATAAAGATGAATCACAAACTCTCTGAGATTAACGAAGAAGAACGCACAGGATTGTGCACAGTTTGTGGTCCCACCAGAATAAAGATGCGAGATAAGTCCAAGCCTTTATCAGGTAGATATAGGTGCAATACCGTATACAAAGTCAATCAAATGAAACTGCGTTCTCCTTACCACGCATACCGTAAGGACTACTGCGAGCAGTGTAACTTCAAGCCAGTACATATCAGCCAACTAGACGTGGACCACATAGACGGTGATCGTTTTAATAATGACCAGTCAAATCTACAGACACTATGTGCTAACTGCCACAGGCTCAAGACCCACCTGGCAGATGATTACAACTCAGGAATCAATTAGTTTTATGGCATAAAAAAAAGAAGCCCCTCCGAAGAGGGGCCTCTTTCTGCCTCGCATTAGTGGGTTACTTAGACCCACGTCCAAACTCTGCAGCCTTTGGATCCAGTGCCTTTAGCAGTGGACCTGCAATTGCAGCAACTGCTGCTGATGCTAAAGCCTTTGGGTCTGTCACGCCTGCAAGATACAGGGCGATTACTGATGCAATACCAGCACGTAGGTACGTTGCTGCCATTGCCTTTAACTTGTTCTTATCCATTGTTACTCCTTTGGACTTGTTGGTTCTTGCTTCTTAGGTAGGCGCTTAACTGCTGCGCTTACTTTTGCGACAACCTTTGGCTTACCCAACCAAGGGAACCAAGGGGAAGTGTCGTCTCCACATCCGTCTTTGATTGAGATGTGAAGATGCTTGTTGTGCTTATTGGACCCTGTATATTCACGGTCCCCTTCTGATGCACGATCTGCTGACCAGATCTTGCCTTGGAAAATAAGATACTTAACACGCTTGTCTGCTTTTAGTTCTTGGAAAAGAAAATGGCAATCAATACCACCTAACTTATCGTGGGTTAGATCTACTGCATATCCAGTATTGTGATCTGAATTAGGATTCTGATTGATGTGTGCTGCTGATGGTAGTAGGCCATCCGAGGCTTTCTTGCGTAATGGCTTGAGTGCTGTGGCTTGTCGAAGGACAGCAATAGCGGCAGGTGTGGCTTTCTTGACAACAGGTTTCATTCATTCTTCCCTCGCTGTAACATCATCTGATAAAGGATCTCTACTTTTTCTTCCAGTCGTATGACGGAATCTTTGAGTGAACTGCCAGAGTTGGGCTTGAGTTCGTTAAGGTAATGCTTAACCATCCAACGGACAGCAGCAGCGAATCCACCTACGATTGTGCATACTGCAACTCCAATAGTTGCATAGTCTTGTGCCTGCATTAGACCGTCCTAATTGTGACTAAGAGCGTTCCGCCGTATCCAGAGAATCGCTTATCCGATGGTGTTGCGTTTCTAAAGTCCAACTCTTCGATAAGTCCAATGTAAGACTCACCAGTTCTAAAGTCTTCAACGCGAATGGTGTCACCAAGGTTCTCAACAGATTCAAGTTGAGCCATACGATTGTATGCTGAACCTTCATAACCAACCTCAACTCCGAAGTGATCTGATTCGTGGTCAAAGCAAGACAATGGATACTGGATAAGTCGCTGACGTGGAATAGCAGGCAGAGCCTTGACTTGGTAGCCAGTAAATAGTGGACCTTTAGAACTGTCAGTAGATGAACGAGTCAATGTAAACTGGAAGCCGAGGTATTCTTGAGCGGCCTGTGGATAACTAATATTTACTTCTGGTACTAACTCACCTTGTGAGAATGTACCAATACGGAAGAAGTTATCACCGTAATCAATGGAATCTACGTATAACCCACCATTAGTAGTATCTACACGAGCCTGCATTAACTTGTAGATCTTTAGTTCGAGTGTGTTGTACCGAACATAACCCGTACGAAGAGTTCCCTCTTCCATTAGGGTAGATGCAGATTCAATGTAGATTGCACCATCTGCTCCATTACCAGCGTTGCAATAGGCAAGGCGGTTAGTGTCACCAAGGAAGGCACAGGTTGTTGTGTAGTGACCGAGTGCATCTGCTGGGTCATACAAGTCCCAGGCATAGGGGAACAAAAGGTTACCTAATGGTTGACCCATATCTACGCGAGTTGTACCGACCTGACCATCAACACCAGTTGCTGCCCAGATGTATCTATCACGAAAAGCAAAGTCATAGACTGGTTGATCTGATTCAAAGATTAAAGCACCGTAGGTAATAGAACCATCAAGGGAATTGACATCTGCCATACGCATACCTTGGCTAGTGCCAATAGCCATATTACCAAGGTAGTAAGAGATCTTAAATACAATCTCACCTACTGGTAGTTCTGCTGCAGTGATAGCACTAGTCAGGGTAGGCATAGCACCAGCAGTAGACAAGGTAAACTTGTAGATGTTGGACTGGATGCCGCTATAGCCTGAGATGTAGATAGCAGCGCCACTAGATGTGATGCTAGTAAAGATATGCTCTGGATCATTGTGTGAATAGACCGCTGCTGGCAACGTTGTTGCTGTACTAGCAAACTCGTACACCTTATCGTTAACGCACATTACGATACGTTCTTTGGTGTATTCCATAACAGCGTTAGTTACTGTGATGCTGTTTTCAGTAATCATCAGAGTTGGCGATACGGTGCTATCGTCAGATAGCAACTTCTTATATACTCGAAGTCGTGGAGTGCCAGCATTAAGTACGTTAGTTACCCAGTAGGCATAGACACCATCATCGCAAAGTGCGTGTACTGGATAGTCAGTACCTGAGTTATAGTCAATGAAATGGATAACCTCTGCAACACCTGTTCCTACTGGAGATACAGCAGTTGATGTAACGTTGCTGGCAGTCTTAGCATAGGTAAAGGTAGTAGTTGTTGGTACGCCTGTGATGGTGTACTCGCCATTGAATGTTGCATCTACTCCTGAAATAGTAATCTGCATACCAGTACATAGACCGTGTGCTGCTGTAGTTGTCAAAGTTGCTACGTTAGAGGTCAGCGCCTTATTGTTGATAGAGACAGTGATCGCTGGGAAGACTTTATCCACATCGTACTCATCAGTAAGAAGTACACCGTTATATAGATTGCTACTGGTGGTCCATTGAATAGAACGTGCTATCTGCCACGGACGACCATCGGTTCTAATGCCACCAGTTGTTACGTGCTGACTATCAGACTGCTTGAGCAATGTTGCCTGTCCCTTAGTCCAAACATCTACACCTTTAGACTCTGTATATTGGAAACGCAGTGATTCCTCCTGGATAGGTTCAAAAAACTTGATGCCTTGTCCATAGTGAAATGAGGATTGGCTACGTAGCCACCAACCAGTGAGCGTCTGCTCGCCAGGCTCACGGCTCTGGTCAATCTGTTGCTTACGGTACTGCGCTGTTACACGACGATAAGGTGCATCGTCTGAGTTCAGTAGAAAGAACGGCAGACCAGCAATTGCCACATCGTAGGCTTCACCAGTAGATGAGTAGTTAGTGGCACCTACTGGGTTAGATAGGACGTAGGGAATACCCTCTGTAATGTCGTCGCCGTAGGCCACTATGTCTCCTTAGTTATTCTTCAGTTGGTATGCTTGCAATTTCCCACAAACAAGTATCTTCATTTAATACCCATTCTGAATTGGTTGGGGAATCTGGCTTTGGCGGTATAAACGCATCGCGTATTGGATCGTAGAGATACCCTATGCCAGCAAAGTTTTTACGAATAGTTGCGTTATAGGAAGTTTGTATCCAACGACCACCTAAATTATCAATTAACCATTGGTAGCCTTCGTCACCATTAGGATCATTATTATCGCCAACTAAAACTCTAACAACAATGTTATTTTCATTTATCTCTGCCCAGTGAGCCATCATCCACCTACCTGACTTCTTGTATAACGAACAACAACTCTTCCAGAACCACCAGCACCGCCTGCTTTTACAGTACCAACACCAGAGCCACCGCCTCCACCGCCAGTATTTGCAGTTCCTGCAGTTCCTGTGCCACTACCTGCAGCACCAGCACCACCACCGCCACTACCTGCAGCACCAGCGTTAGTGCCAGAACCTCCGCCACCGCCAGCATAAGTTGTGCCAAAGTATGCAGTTCCTGCACCACCTGCACCACCTGTTACGCCTCCAGAAGTAGCGCCACCTACCGCACCAGCGCCTCCACCGCCACCGCCTAAGATGCCGCCAGACGCTGCGCCACCAGCATTACCTTGTCCCGATGTTCCTGTTCCTGGAGACCAAGTGTTAAAGCCTCCAATATAAAATCTAATACCACCACCACCAGAACCACCATTACCTGGAACTACGTACGGTCCGTTACCACCATAACCTCCACCAACTGCGGCTGTGTAATTTGTAACAGTAGTATTGTTACCGTTCGCGCTTGAACCACCAGCGCCAATAGTAACTGTTAATGATTGAGGTGTGATAGTACTATTTGCTGAATAAACAAGTCCTCCAGCGCCACCGCCACCACCACGATACTCGGTACCTCCACCATCTTCTGTACCACCACGGCCTCCTGATCCTCCACCTGCAATTATTAACAGATCAGCAGTTAGGGAAGCATTAGAAACAGCAAGAGTTCCATTAGCAGTAAATGTACGATAGTAATAAGTTGCATCTGATGTAAGGGTTCCACCTGTAACGGTTGGGACAGGTACAACTGGAGTTACTGAGTTAGACGCTGCAGATGCTGTAGATGTTCCGTTAGCATTAGTTGCTGTAACTGTAAATGTATAAGCAGTTCCATTTGTTAAACCTGAAACTGTAATAGGGCTTGCACCAGATCCTGTTTGACCACCAGGAGATGATGTTGCTGTGTATGCAGAAACTGCTGCACCACCTGTGGCACCTGCTGTATAAGTAACAGTTGCAGAAGCATTACCACCAGTTGCAGTTCCGATTGTTGGAGCCTGCGGAACAGTAGTTGCGGTAATGCTATTAGATGCAGCAGATGCTGCGCTTGTTCCACGGCTATTAGTTGCAGTTACTGTAAATGTATATGAGGTACTTGATTGTAAACCAGTTACTGTTACTGGAGACGAAGGACCTGTGCCAGTAAATCCACCTGGACTAGATGTAACTGTGTAAGAGGTAATTGGCAAACCGCCATCAAAGGAAGGTGCTGTAAAGGTTACATCTGCCCGTCCGTTGTTATAGGCGCGTCCACTTGGGACGTTTGTTGCTGTACCAATCGTTGGTGCATTTGGCACTTCACGTGATGAAGATGCGACTGTTCCAAGGATTCTCATTAGGCGCTGATATCTCCAATCAAGATCCAAGAATTGGTATTAGTCTTGATAAGAGTTGCTGCAGACCATTGAGTTCTTAACTTGGTTGCACTATCTGCTGCGTTGACCGTTACACCAACTGCGCCAGCAATAGTTACTTGTCCTGCTCCAGCCTGAGTAATTGTAATCTGTGTTCCAATAGCAAAGGCAACTGAAGCATTTGTTGGCACTGTCAGTGTAATTGCAGAAGCATTGGCAAGTGTTACTAACTCACCAGCGTCTCCTGCTGCTAATGTATAAGTTGTACCAGTCTGAGCGTTAAGTGGGATAGTCTCATTAAGACCAGCCTCAAAAGCGTTGAGTGCTTCTGACACAAAGACGTGTTTTACTGTTGCACCGCCTGAGTGACTGATCGCGCTAGTGCCTGACTGACCACGAAGGATCGTAAAGGTATCGCTAGAGTTAGCAGTGATAAAGACAATCTCTTCGTTCTGAGTATCTGGATCAATTGCTACCGAGAATGTATCAATGTTGCCAGTAGCAAGTGTCACACCACCGAGAAGGGCAGCACCAGTACCAGTAGCCACAGTCATTGACGAGGCAGAGTTTGAGATACCAGAGGCCAGCGTTGTCTGTACGCTGATGCTTGAGTATTTACGTGTCATTGGTTTTCCTTATCGGGTGTAGTGAATACGGATTGGATACTTATCGGCCAACTTCAACGCTTCTTCATTAAGTCGCTGTTGATAGAGAGCAAAGATATAACGAGATGCAGCAGCCCCAGCAGATGATGGCAACTTGCTATCATTTAGATCGGCTTCAGCACTAGAGAGATTGATTCGCCCAGCGTCAAGGTAAGACAATAATTTGTATGCTGCTCCGAGTACAACAACGTCTTTGCAAGAATCTGGGAGGCCAGTAACGTCAGCAAAATCATCTGTGTTTGCGTCAAGAGTGTTCGGCGTGGCGGTGTACCAAACTTGAATTGTACGACCAGGCTGTACGTTTTCATAAATGTTTATCGTATTGTTTGTATTGAACGTAGCAGCATTAGCCATCCCATCTAAACGCCAGCGATTTACTGGGAGCCATTCTTGGCTAGAGCCTGTTGTTTGCCAGGAAATAAATAGAACACCTTCGCAATCATCAGGCAGTGGGTATGTCACTTGAGATGCGTTAAAGGTAAATGTATAAGAGTTAATAATCCATAATTTAGGATAAAAACTATTGATCGTATCGTTAATAGCCTTTTTAATAGAACTACGTGGGAAGGTTGGAGATAATGTTACTGGGGCATACTGTGCGTGAGGTGTTGCTGTAGTTCCTTGGTAACCACGACCAAAGCCTGGAATAACATTGAGTACGTTATTGGCCTTGTCAAAAGAATCAATCCAGATAAGTTCATCATCAATTTCGATGATACCTTTGGCTAGGTTGTTAGTTGATCCAACGGTAATTTCTGTGCTAGTGGTTGACAAACCAGAAGGGTTAGCAACATAAGTGATGCGGTCTTGGCGCAGTGCATAACCTTGTAGGTTAGCCTTTACCTCGTCTACCAGTTCGTTCAGTGTTGGCATTATTTCCTCTCATACCAGCCATCTCCCCATAGAGTTAGCAGTCTTGCAAAGTATTGTTCATACTGTGGTGCAATAGCATCTAATGAATATAGGGCTACTGCTCGTTTATGTATTGCTACTGGGTCTAGGTCTTTAACCCATTCTGTTGCTACTGCAAACTCCATTGCATTTCTGCAACGGTACCCAGTAACACCCTGTGGATTAGTTTCTGTAAATGCTCCCCAGTCTGTGGTAATCGTTGGAGTTCCACAGGCTTGTGCTTCGATAACAACGTTACCGAAAGGTTCTATGTAGAGCGTTGGAGCAAATAGGGCAATTGCACCACCCATTAACTTTGCTCGTTCTTCTGCTCCTACTGGTCCTACCCATTCACCGTATTCGATCTTTGGATCTTTGCCAGGACCTGCCATAATTAGTTTTAGTCCCAGTTCTTTACATACGTGCTGGGCAACAACTAAACCTTTGCGATCTACCATACGTCCTACGTATAGGTAGTAGTCTTCTTTCTTTTCTTGCAGTGGAAACATCTCTGGTTCTAGGTAACCAGGAATAACCGCATCATAGAAGTTACCATCTACCGATGTTGGATTCTTGAACATTGCATAGATGCTGTGCATCCAAGCATACGATTCAAAGACCTTGTACTTGCTAAAGACTCCACCATAACCAACACCAAACTCAACTGTAATATGGTTTGGGTAGGCATCTGCGATAGGCTTTTGCGAAGCACCACCGATAACACAGATGAAATCCTTTTGTTCTAGGCGCTTGCCTAGTTCTTTAATCGCATTGCCATTAAAGATCTGCCAGTGTGGAAGGTTAGAGTCAAAGGCAGCCTCTGTAAAGTGCTTACCGTCTAGTGCTTCTTCACGTTGCTCGTTTGTGATACAAGTAATTAACTCATCACAAGGTGCTTCGTTTTCCTCACCAGCGTAGAGATAGACCGTATGGCCTAACCCTTTCATCATCATACAGAATCGGCGTACCTTCTCTGTATAGGCACAGTTGACATAATCTTTGGTTGTCTGCGTGTGAGGCAGGCTCATAACGTGGAATCTCATACAAGAATCTTACGCTGAAAGATCTCCAACTAGAACCCAAGTATCAGTGTTACGCTTAACGAGTGTCGCAGAAGACCACTGAGCACGTAGTTTTAGTCCTGGTGTAGCGTTGATAGTTACACCACCTGTGGCTACTACAGTCATTTGACCTGCTCCTACTTGAAGAAGACTGATCTGTGTGCCTACTGGGAACGCCACTGTTGCATTCAATGGAACTGTTAAGTTATTTGCAGAGGCTGAGTTAATTTCAACTAACTTGCTTGCATCTGAAAGAACCAAAGTATATGAAACAGTCTGACTGTTAATGACCAGTCCTGGATCGCCAGATGGACCAGTCGAGCCAGTCACACCCTGTGGGCCAGTGGCACCTACGGGGCCTGTTGCTCCTTGAGGGCCAGTTGCTCCAACTGGACCAGTAGCGCCTACCGCACCAGCAGGGCCTGTTGGTCCTGTAACGCCATCAATACCATTGGCTCCAGCAGGCCCTGTGGCACCTGTGGCACCAATAGGTCCTGTGGCTCCAACTGGGCCTGTTGCACCTATTGGTCCAAGATCTCCTGTTACGCCTTGCGGTCCAGTAGGACCAGTTGCGCCGATAGGTCCTGTAGCACCAACTGGTCCTGTAGAACCTGTAGGTCCTGTTGCACCAATTGGACCTGTAGGTCCTACAACACCTGCGCTAACGATAGCCAGAATGACTGATACGTTATTAGAAAACCCTGTAGTACCAGTTCCTGCTGAAGTTACTAGAGTTACTGGTACCTCAACATAATCATTAGTAATGATTGTGATAGCAGAGGAAACTTCCCACTTTTGATAGTTAGCAGAGTTAGCCTTATCTTGGATTACAAGAATGTCACCAACGCTAAGGAGTGCAAGGAAGATATCAATATCAACGCCATCAGCGTTAATGTGGTCAATGTTAATTTGTGTAGCAGAAGTTTGAGTTGCGTTGTTCCATAGCAAGAATGAACTACCAGGAGATCCGCTTGTAGCAGTTGTCTTGGTCTGATAGTCGTAATAGTTTGCTGACTGACCATCTGCTCCAGTAGGTCCTGTAGGGCCTGTAGCGCCCGTAGGACCTGGAACAGTGCTGTCTGCACCTGTTGGACCAGTAGCACCGATTGGACCCGTAGGACCGACAGGTCCTGTTACTCCAATTGGTCCTGTTGCTCCAGTTGCACCAATAGGACCAGTAGGCCCAACATCACCAGTGGCACCGATAGGGCCAGTAGGTCCAGTAACACCTATTGCACCCGTGGCACCAACTGGTCCAGTCGGTCCGATGTCGCCTGTAACTCCTTGAGGTCCTGTTGGACCTGTAACTCCCGTTGCGCCCGCAGGACCTGTGGGTCCTGTATCTCCCGTGGCTCCAATAGGACCCGTGGCACCCGTCGCGCCAGTCGGTCCAGTAATACCCACATCACCTGTTACTCCCGTCGGACCAGTGGCACCAGTGACACCTTGTACACCTGTCGCACCAGTTGGTCCAGTTGCTCCCGCAGGGCCTGTGGCCCCTGTCGGTCCAGTATTACCTGGAGCACCTTGTGGGCCTTGGTCTTGCGAAAGTTCTACTGCTACTTGTGGTGTTATGTTTTCGATAACAATGATGGTTGTCATATTGTCACGGCTCCTGTCACCACAAACTTTCCTTCAAGTATACGTGTGATTACGCTACCTGAATCTACTACTAAATCATATGAATAACGGCTGGCAGCAATAGCGCCAGTAGTTGTTGCATCAATAGTTACTGTGATTCGACCATTAGGTCCATCAACAGAGATACGTCCATTGTCATTGGTTGCTACTACAGTTGTAGTAGAGGCACCAACGAATGGGCGTACCGTCATTACGACATCATAGTTCGTTAGATCCCAAGGAGTATTGTCATTGAGAATCTGGAACTGAAAGTTAAAGGTAGTTGCTTGGTCACAGACCAAGTTATATTTAGCACTCAAGATGACACCGCTCTGAGAGCCTGCGCTGCAGGTAGTTGAAAAGTACCAGCGATGAGATTACATACGCCATTGTAATCAAGACGATTATCGCTAGACGTACCCGCAATCGCATTTAGAACTCCTACTGTGTCTGTTAAGTTTGTTGTTACTGAACGCTGTACTGCCCATTGACGAGCAGCCAGTGCTTCACCAACCATTTCGCCTGGTGCTCTATAGGTGCCACCATTAGCCAAACGATTAAGTTCATCTAATAACGTTGTGCCGTATTCTCCTAGTGCCACCTATATCTCCTACTTCTTCTTAGTTCTCTTGACTGCAGCGTTATCTACTAGATTGGGATATGGTCGTCCCGCTGCTTTGGCTCTTGCCTTTGCCTGCTTCTTTTGCTCTGGCGTTAAAGGCTTTGACTTCTTATTGGGATTCTTTGTATCCCAGAATGCTGCTTTCTTTTTCATTTACACTTACAATCCCAAGCACGAAGTGACTTGTTGATTCTTGAGTTTGGATCTTTAGCAGTTTTGCTAGAAGTATTCTTGGCCTTCATCCCACACATACGACCACAGAAAGACTTGCGTCGTCCTGCAGATTTAGGGGACTTAGCAGCCTTAGCCTTTTTGACTGGAGGCTTGAGGTTCATCCCCTGCGCTTTGGCAGAGGCACGACCTTTTGCGTTGAGGCCACCCTTTGGGTTCTTGCCTTCTGCTCTTTGCCACGCTGGAGATTTAACCATTACTTCTTCTTGCCCATTTTCTTCTTGGTCATCTTTGCCTCAGATAGAGCAATAGCAACTGCTTGCTTCTTGTTCTTAACTACTGGGCCTTTCTTGCCAGAGTGAAGTGATCCACCCTTGAACTCGCGCATTACCTTGGCAACTTTAGCCTTCTTCTCTGCCTTGTTCATTAGCACTTACAAGATTTCTTTGACTTACCGCACTTCTTGCACATACCTGCCATTGGCTTCTTCTTCATTACTTAGCCTTCTTTCCCATAGCGCCTGTTTGGATTGACTCATAAGATGAATACTTTGCTGCGTTTGGATACTGCTTGTCTGATGATGGATAGGCCATTAGATCTTCTTCCATACCCATATCATCCATCTTGCCGTTTTCTGAGTTGTACATTGTTACTCCTTAAATGTCATTGAGATCCCATCGAAAGCCTTACCAGCCTCGTTGGAAAGTTGGACTGCTGCCTGTATGTCTTTGCTCTTTGTCGAACGTGGTTCTATACCTTGACGTGTTGCGTCATAGTAAGACTGTAGTTCTTTGTCGTGCTGCTTTGCCGTAGGTATTCCCCTATGGTTTGCAACGCCAACGCTCAACTCTAGTTCGCCTACCTTGCAACCGAAGCAGCCTTCTACATACTCAAGGTGGGTTGTTCGTCTATGTAAACTCATACTACTGGTGTCACCCAATCGCCGTATCCTGCATCAATAAGAACCTGTGCTTGGTAATCACTAATCTCATATTCGTGGCCACCAAGGAAGTAGTAACTTGCTGCTGCTAAATCATCTTGGCTTGGAGTCAGTGTAATAGTTACTTGAGTTCCATTAACAATCAAGGTCTGTCCACGTGGGACATCAGTCATACTAGGAGCGATAGGTCCATCAATAGTGCCACCATTAAAGCGACGACCAGCAAGGCGTGAGTATGGAGTGAACGTGTTGTAGTCCGTTCCCCAGGTTTGCCACTGGTACGGAGTCATTAGTGTGTATGCCATATCCAACCTTTCATAAGTGACAGAGGGAGGGTTTCCCCTCCCCCTGCCGTTGCACTAGCGGAATTATCCG
>Ga0247723_1001856_pt1 | contig 11885 bp, 16 predicted proteins | sample MSEWelMarce5H_FC_FD_189079 | JGI IMG/M metagenome (GOLD analysis project Ga0247723, IMG submission 189079) | Subsurface sediment microbial communities from gas well in West Virginia, United States - MSEEL Well Study Marcellus 5H_FC | ecosystem: Environmental > Terrestrial > Deep subsurface >...
ATTTAAAAAGGATTACAGCAGGGCAATGGACCTACGTGGTAATCCTATAGGTGATATCTGTGTCTGTGGTTCAGAACTATTTACGGCTATAGTTGCTTTTGAATATGGCGAAATATGTTTCTACTTTTTAGATGGAGAATGTGTAGACTGTGGTTCATTGGTCACCCTACCTACACCAATAGACGACCATGGGATGGATTGTGATTAATGCCTTACTATGATTTTGAATGCAAGGTATGTGTGGTGGTGTTAGAAACAAATGATTCTGCTCCACCAACTTGTACCTCTTGCGGAAACTTCATGACTCGTATATGGTCCTCTACACCAGTACACTTCAAGGGAAGTGGCTTCTATTCAACAGGAGGATAATGTTATTTAGTGATACACCAGCATGTCTTGGTATTGACGTAGAACTATTCTTTACTGAAGAGAGAGGCAACTATCCTCACCTTGCTGATATTAAAAGAATATGTAATACTTGTCCAGTGCGAGTCGAATGCTTTGACTATGCAATAGATACACTAGTTCATGGAATATGGGCAGGTACTACTAAAGAAGAAAGGGATAAGTACAGAAAAAAGCATGGCATTGTAGGTAAAACTGTTGTGCCAGCATCTGTATTTAACGGTGTAGTTTATGAGTAAACTATCTGACTTTGATTTAGATTTATCAGTTGGTCATGAAGGTGAAGGATTAGTTAATGAACTACTAACTGGTGGTAAAACTGTTGAGGTTAAGACAGACCTTAAATGGAAAGACACTGGCAACTTATATATAGAAACAGTATGTTGGTCTCATAATAATAATGAGTGGTATCCATCTGGTTTGTCATCAACTAAGGCTGAGTACTGGGCATTTGTATTAGAAGGAAGTGTGTTGTTAGTATTAACTGATACACTTAGAAGGGCAGTTACTCTTTGGGGTCACCCAATTACCTGTAACATACCGCCCAACCCAAGCAAGGGTTATTTAATTAAACCAGAAAGAATTTTACAAGTCATACAAGAGTTGTCTAAGTAGAGGGGAACTGCTTAGAAAACAAAAAAGACCCCCGCTCCTAGTATTTCTACTAAGGCGGGGGTTCTTTGTGTCTATAAAGGGCCTTTAAAGGCCGATTAAGGGTATATAACTACTACTTAGTACGCCCAAATTCTGGCGCAGACTTGTCCAAAGCCTTCATAATAGGCCCTACTAGGCCAGCAAGAAATGCTGCAGACAATACCTTTGGGTCACGTTGACCTGCTGTGTATAGGGCTACTGCTGATGCTGCTGCTGCACGTAGGTAGGACATTGCAATTTGTTTTGCTTTTTCTTTATCAAACATTTGTTCTCCTTAAAGGAACTTAATTAATTCAGCCCAAGTTTTTGGACCTATGATTCCGTTAGAATCAATATTACCGTGATTGTCTTGGAACTTAATCACAGATGCTTTGGTCTTAGGACCATAGATTCCATCGGCTTCTAAAGCAAGGGCTTGTTGAACTATCTTTACACCATTGCTTTTATCTCCAGGTTTAATTGTTCCTGGAAATTCTGGAGCATTTGATACTGGCACTTTAGCATTAACTTCATTGCCTTTGTAGTTAGGTCTGCCAAAACCTACGATAGATACCATAACTTTATTTTTATTTTTGGTATAACCACGAGTTTTAACTGCTACCTCACCACCATTACGCTGGTCTCCTTTAGGATTACCAGCAGTATTACCTTCGATACAGACCACAGTTCCATCGTTATTGTTTTCAACTACAATACCAACATGGGAAATACGGTCTACGTTATCTCCAGGAAAATCAAAGAATGCTATATCACCAGGTAGAGGTTTAGCATCCTTAGCATCGGTCCAAGTATTCATCTTCTTATAAGCATTTGCACCTGCAACTGTTGATACACAGTTAGGTACTTTAACCCCTGCTTGGTTGGCACACCACATAACGAATGAGCCACACCAAGGTAGGAAGTTTGCTTTAGTAAAAGCACCATACTTGGTTTCATTATCTTTAGGACCTTCAATGGTCCCTACTTCTTTCTTAGCAATCTCAATGATTGCGGCAACTGTTCCCTTTATCATTAGTTGTAGTTAGGGTCAATCTTATTTGACTTATCAGTAGCCTGACGATTCTCTACCTCTACATCTGCTACTGTCTTAGCACCCTTGTCTACTGCAGAGAAGGCTGCATTAATTTCATCAAGAGATAGTTTGCCATCATCCATAAATGCACGGGCTAACTTCTCTACTACTGCTGCTACTGCGGTAAGACCAGCAACAGTTACTGCTGTAATAGTATCAACACCAGCGATAGCACCAGCACCAATTACAGACAGACCTGATGCTGCAAATACAGCAACAATACGCATTAATACATTTTTAAGTGAGGCCATTATTCATCATCCTTTGGGTTACGTAAGTTGAAAGTTATACCCCATACAACTAGGGATAAAACAATTGCATAACCAACTACGGTTTTGGCTGAACCTTCTAGCACTACCCAAGCAATAAACATGCCTAGTAATGTCCATAGTTGATTAAAGATATCTGAGAACCAACGCTTCATGGTTTCCTCCTATAAGCGGATACAGCACCAGCGGTTGCTGCTGCTTGGGTTGCAATATTTCCTGCTATAACTGCTGCGACAATAACCTTTTCAGATTCTTCTCGCACTTCTTCAGTCATGTCCGCCCCTACAGAACCAAGTGCAGCCAAGGCTGCTGCTGGGTTAGTAAATATTTCTTGTAGCATTGCTGCTGGGTCTTGCAATAGTTGAATTGCTATTGCAGTTTCTGCTGTAACTACTACGCCATTAGATAATTCAACTGGCGTATTAGGTTCTAATAGTTCTAAATCTGTTTCTTCTGCCTGTACAATTGGTTCTTCAGTTTCTTCTACAGGAGGTTCAGGTTGAATAGGTTCTGGCTCAGGCTCAGTTTCTACTGGGATAGGCTCAAGTTCTGGCTCTGGTTCAGGTTCTGGAGTAGGTAATGGTGTTTCTTCTACTGGAACTAGAATTTCCTCTACTACTGTTTCCTCAACCAAAGGAGGAATAAATGGGTCTGGAATTATTATCGGGGGCTGTACTACTACAATATCTGGAACTGTTGGAGTTGTGGTATCAGGTACTGGTTCTACTACGGGGTCTGGCGTAGGCTCAGGTTCTGGTACAACAGGCTCAGGTTCTACAGGTTCAGGCTCTAAAATAGGAGCCTCTTCAACCTGAATAATATTTACTTCTTCTAATGGAACAACAGTTCCGTTAGTAAGTACTGCACCAGTACGTTCATTACCTGCTAATGGACCATCTACTGCATAACTATATGCAACAGTTCCATTTGTTTGAATCTGTGCAGTAATAATAATGCTAGTTGTATCGCCAGTAAAGGTACCGTATGGGCGGTAGTTACCATCTACTTGAAAGCCACCTTCGCTTACATTGATAATGAAGTGAGTATCTGGCATCTGTTGTGGTAGTACCCACCAGTCTTTAGACTCAATAGATATAGATGGTGTTGTTGGGTATGTCCAGTATGTACCATCTGGTCTACCAAATGTAATAACTGAGTTTGTAGTTGCATATACATTCTCATAGGTAATGCCATCGTATACAACTGATACTGTCAGTGGTATTTGATAAGAAACATCATCTCCACCTTGAGTAACAACAGTGGTAACTGCTGGTGCAGAATCTTCTGCCCTTGCTGCAACTGGAAATAAAAATAAAGAATTAAAAACTATAAAACAAATTACTAAACTATTTCTTGCCTTTAGAAATAAGTGTGTAAATCTGGTCAACTCGGGTTTCCAATCGGGTAATGCGTCCCTCTAGGTTGTGTCCCCCATTGCCATCAGGTTTAAGTTCTGACAGATAATGTTTTACTAGCCATCTAATTGATGCTATAAAACTTCCTATAATAGTAGCAACTGATACCGCAATACCAGCCCAGTCAGTAGGTGTCATGTCATTATACCGTCCTAATAGTTATCTCAATTACCCCACCAAATCCATCAAATCTTCTATCTGGTGGAGTCATGCGAGTAAATGATATTTGCTCGATAATTACCTGACGAGTTTCGCCAGTAGTTAGGTCTTGCCAAGTGACAACATCGCCACCTTCTTCTATGTTTTCTAGTACTTGTAATCTTTGTAAGGCTGAACCTTCATAACCAGATATTACATTGTATCTATCTGTTTCTACATCAAAGCAGTAAACAGGAAACTTTAAGTTTCTTTGTCTAGGTGTAGCAATAGTAGCCTTTGCTTGGTAGCCCTTAAATATAGGACCAGTTGATGTGGTACTTGAGTCACGATTAAATGTAAACTTATATGCTACATACTCTTGTGCAGTTTGAGGCTGAGATGTAGTTACCTCAACAGCAGTTACCCCTGATTCATAGGTAATATGGTCGTATGGAACATCATTCTTATCTATGGTTGCTAATGTTAATGAACCTTTAGTAAAGTCACCACGAGCAAGAAGACGTTTAAAATTCTTAGGCTCAAGGGTGCCGTATCTAATGTAGCCTGTAGTTATAGAGCCAGTTGTAGATAAGACTGAGGTTGATTGAATAGCAATACCATTGCTACCTGATGTAGTAAATGCTATCTGATTTGAGTTACCTACAAAATTTACAGTAGTAGCGTAGCCAGTAGCCCCATCTAGGTAGGTATCTTTGGCGTAAGCAAACCGCAATGTCTCAAGTTCGTTACCTAAATCAATTCTATATAGCCCAGCATAACCGTTTATAGAACCAGTTACCCATACAAACCTATCTCTAAATGCAAAGTCTAATCCTGTATTGGCTGCTTCAATAATTAATGGACCGTAAGATAGGTCTCCATTAGTGTCTGATATTGTGGCTACACGGACACCTTTGTTAGTACCAATTAATAGATAGCCTAAATAAGATTCAATTTTATGGGGATACTCACCACTAGGTAGTTGCGCTGCAATAATACCCGAGGTAAGAGTTGGCATAACACCAGCAGTAGATAAAGTAAACTTATAGATAGTACCATTAGTGCCAGAATATCCAGCAACATAGATAGCAGAGCCACCCTCTGACACGGATGTCCAGGTCCAATCATCATTTGGGTGAGTGTATGCAGCAGTAGGTAAAGCATGAGTGCTACCTTTAGCATTAGTTAATTCATAAACAGATGCACCAATACAGGCAACAAGACGTTGCTTAACCCAGCCAAGTACTACTTTCTCACTACCAGTATTATAATAACGAGAGTATCCTGCAGCAGGTGTGGCAATAGGACCTGTATAGATATGGTCATTGTCTGCTATAAAAAGATAAGAACCATCTGTTGCAATATCAAGGATTGCAGTATCTAAAGGTGTTCCTATACTAGTTACATGTGTATAAGCAACTGCAGTACCAGCAGATGTGTAATTATTAATAGTTGTACTTGCTGGAATCCAGCCAAGCAGTTTATCTGTAGAACCATCTACAATAGATAAAGATTTATATACACCGCTAGTTACACCGCTAAGGTTGGCTGTCTCTTTAAGTAGAGTTACTTGTCCCTTAGTCCAAACATCTACATTGTCACTATCTGTAAATCTATGTGCAACTGTTTCACCAGCAGATGGGTCATAGAACTTAATACCAGTACCATTATGAAAGGATGATTGGCTTCTTAGCCACCAGCCTGTAAGTGATTGCTCACCTGGCTCTTGGTTATTATCAAATTGTTCTTTACGGTATGGCGCAGTCTGCCTAATGTATGGTCGTTCATCACTAATAGCGTAGAAGAATGGTTGCCCACCTAGGGCTACATCATATGAGTCGCCTGAATTTTGCCATGTTGAAGATGAAGATAGGATACCAATATCAACTGCAATAGCACGTTCAGCACGACCTTCGGTAATATCACGACCAGCCACGTTACTCCTTAGGTTTTAGTTTTTCTGCTTCTTCTTTTAATTTTACTGCAGCCTCTTGCATAGCAACTGTGTTCCAGTACAGTGCGTAATAATCTACATCTAGACTAAATCGTTTCATATGCTTTACTAACGCACCAGTATGGGCGTGTACTGGTATACCAGCAGCCCTAACTTTGCGGAAGAAAACAATATCTTCTCCAATAAACTTCTCGCCTAGACCTTCTTGTTCTGCGAACATAGATTGGTCAGGATACTTAGCACGTAGTTTTGGCACAATAGATTTATGCATTAAGACAAAGCCCATACCAGCAGAGTCAACCTCTAGTAATTTATTTACAGGTAGCGGATGTACATACTGAATTTCATACTCAGATATATTCTTAAAGATACAAGGGAATGGTCTCATAACTGAGCCTTCATTTTCCTTTGAGATAAAGTAAACACCACTTACTATTGGGCGTAAGTCTTTATCTGCTGCGTCCCATACCTTCTTAAGTACATCTGTAGTTAGATAGATGTCTGAATCTACCCATAGTATCCAGTCTGTCTTAACATCGTCAGCCCATTTATCAAAGGCTATCTGTCTTTGTCTACCAATCTGATTACCCTGTACTCGCATAGCATTGTTAATATGCATACCAAGTTGTGGTGCTGTAAGTATTACGTAGGCTAAGCCTTCGGCAAACTTACCATCAACCATTCCATTATCACACCAAGCAATGGTTACTGTATCTTTTGGTCTTATCATTATGTCCCCTTAGTTTAAAATTAACCTATTACTACAACTACAATACCTGAGCCACCGTTACCAGCAGCAGAGCCTGAGTTAGGACTGCTACCACCACTGCCGCCACCTTGATTGGCTGGAGCATTAGTATTTGATGCGTTAAAGTTTGAACCATTGCCAGCCCCAGAACCACCAGTACCACCTGAGCCACCTGCAACGCAACCACCACCACCAGAACCATAAACTAAAGATGTGCCAGTTATTGTAGATGTAAATCCAGCACCACCGTTACCACCATTGCTACCTGATGCGCTAGTTCCAGAAGCAGAAAATCCACCACCGCCACCGCCTGAACTGTTGGCTGAACCTGAGCCACCAGAGTTTCCTGTTACTCCGCTTATAAAAGGAGTTCCAGGACTTTTGCCTGAAGAGTTATTAGTAGCACCACCACCACTTGAAGCGCCGTTACCACCAGTTGCCTGAGTAACATCACCAGCGGCAGTACCACCTGCGCCACCGCCAACTGCGTAAATATTTCCTAGTCTAGAAGTTTCACCGTGAAATTTTGCAGAGATAGGCGGATTATTTGACATTCCTGACCGTGCAGCAGCAACTGTTACTGTATATGTACCAGCAGCAAGAATTCCATTAGCATCATAAACAACTTGTCCACCGCCACCACCACCACCTTGATAACCACCGCTACCTCCACCACCTACAACTAAATATTCACAAGTACCTCCAGTGCCAATAGTTATAGTTCCATCAGCAGTAAACTTATAAATAGTTTTACCAGGGCGAGATGTTGTGTCAATAGTTGGAGAACCAGTAGTAGCAGTTACTGTTGCTTTACCAATTCCACCTGCAGATACGGGGCTAAATAATGGCATTATGTCTCCTTAAGCGTATTTAATTGGACCAGCACCGAATACAGTGTAGGTTGCTGATGCAGTCTTAATAATTGTATATGTGTATACGTCAACAGATGATGCGTTACCAGAGGCAGGTACAGTTCCACCTGAGTACTCAAGGGTTACACCGCTAGTTGTTCCATCAATATTAAATGCTGTCTGATAGTACGCTGTTGCTCCATTAGTTACTAAAAAAGATACAGTAATTGCATCACCAGTAGCAAGAATAGAGTCAAGGGTAGTGCTTGAGTTACCACGAACATTTAATGTCCAGTTACCTGAAGCGTTAGTTGTATAGTAAAGAACTCCCTGAGTTTGAGCATCAAAGTTAACAGTTCCAGTAGCAGCCGTAGCCGATACAGTTGTGCGCTCTTCTGGAGCGACAAGTATTGAACCAGTTGCCGTTGCTGTGTTAATGACTGGGCTTGTAAGAGTCTTGTTAGTAAGAGTCTGAGTTCCAGTTAATGTAGTAGTTGTAGATGTTGGAGCCTTAGTATCTATCTGTGTCTGAACAGCAGAGGTAACACCGTCTAGGTATCCTAACTCAGTTGCTGATACGGATGTTAGTGCAGTACCTGCATTTGCTAGGTCTCTTGCTTTACTCATTTGGTACTTCCCTCCAAGATAGGTCATCTTCTGACCAATAGTAAGATTTACCCTCAACTACAGGCGTAGGTGTTGGCGCTTGCCAACGACAAGTATCTTCATTTAATACCCAAGAGTTAAAAGGTTTAGGTGCTATAAAAGCATCTCTTGTAGCATCATATGTATCACCAACACTTGCATAATTTTTTCGGATATTTCCATTGTATGATGTTTGAATCCAAGTACCATCAAATAAAGATTGACAAAAGGCAATACCTTTATTTTCTGATTCAACACCATTATCTAGCAATTCGTCATTATTAACTACAATAACTTGAGTAACAATATTATTTTCTAGTTTAGCAAAATGTGCCATTAGATTGTTATACTCCCGCTTCCTGTAAATTTGTAAATACGGTATCCACCAGTAACGGTAATTGTTGGTGAACCTGTTGTTGATGTTGCTGCTGGAGCACTATCTGGATAGCGTATGATTACAATTCCAGACCCTGCTGTACCAACAAAATCTGAATAACCTCCGCCTCCAGTATTTACTCCACCTGCAGTGCCAGCCTGTCCGCCACCACCTAGACCTCCAACACCTTCTGGGTTTCCATTATTTCTACTTGCTCCACCGCCACCATAATATGTTGCAGTTCCTGAAATACTTGTTTGGATTCCATTACCACCATTAGCACCACCAGAGCCATCATTTCTACCAACTGCACCTACTTGTCCAGCGCCTCCACCACCACCACCAGAACCACCGTAAGTGCCAGCAGTTCCGCCAGTTCCTCCAGCGTATCCTTGACCAGAAGTTCCTGCAGCACCAGTTCTAGGGCTTTGATTAGCAGCACCACCACCACCGCTTCCACCGACTTGTGGAGAGCCATTGCTTGGGTAACCAGCAGCAGCACCTGCACCACCACCAGTAGATGTTACTGATACTCCTGTACCAGAAATATAAGAATCAGAACCATTACCATTAAAGCCAGCACCACCGCCAACAATTACACTATAAGAGGTTCCATAAATTAAATTAACTTTTGACTCAAGAGAGCCTCCGCCACCAGTTGCGCCAACTGTAGACCTAACTCCACCAGCACCACCGCCACCAGAGAATGACTGGCTACCACTACCTCCACCGCCACCACCAGCAACAATTAAATAATCAATTTGTTGAGTTTGTACGGCAGAAGTTACTGCATTAGATGCAGCAGATTCAGGTCCACTACCAGTTGGATTATTTCCTTTTACTTTAAAAGTATAAGAAGTTCCTACAGTTAATCCACTTACAGTAATTGGGCTAGTTGATGCAGTATTAGTAAATGAACCAGGAGTAGAAGTAACAGTGTAATTAAAAACTGGACCACCAGTATCAGTAGACCCAGCAGTAAATGGCACTGCTATAGAACCATTTGGATTTGCTGTTGCTGTTCCAATAGTAGGTGCATTAGCAGGTATATCTATAACTTTACCCTGTTTTGGGCTTACGCTACCTGTTGCCATTTAAGCCGCAATTCCGTATAGAGTCCAAGTGCCACCAGTATAAGTGCCATCCTTTGTTATTACCATAGAAGTAATTGCAGAAGTATTATTCCAAACACCTCTTAAAAAACCAGGATAAGATACTTTTGCATTTGTTCCTTCTGTTCTTTTAGGACCAGCAGATAAAGCATCAAAAATTTCTATAAATCCATCAGCACTGGCACCAGCACCACTAAGTGTTATACCAGTATTTTCTCCATTGTATCCAGTGTTGTTTAACTCTAGGCTTGCATAGTTAGTAGATGAACCATTAAACCTTAAGAGAAGAGAACCTGCTCCAGTAACACCATTCCAGCAAAGCATATATTTTGAATATCCCGCAAGACCAGAAAACGTAGCAGTAGTTCCACTTGTAGTTGTAACAGTAGATACTAATTGCCAAGGAGTTATATTAGTTGAACTTACTTGACCTACAGCCATTATGCAATCTCGCTTCCGTATGCGTTGAAGGATAGGTTTGCAGATGATGCGTATACTGTAAGCACATCTGTAGCACCAAGGGTTAGACCTACTGTAATGAATGTTGAATCAGATGCAGGAACTGTTGCTCCATACACAATGTACTCTTCTGCAGATAATGCAGCGCCAGCAACACGTACCGCAATACGATATGTAGCAGCAGTAGAGGCTTGGTTACATACTGTTATTGTAGATATTACTGTTTGCGTAGCAGAGGGTACTGTGTAGAGCGTTGTTGCTGTCGTTGCGCTTGGGTTTACTTGTCCAAGCACCTTGTATGTTGTTGCCATTTATTTTCTCCTTAGTGGTTGGTTAAGCGCCCATTAGCATAAATACTGTGGGTGTTGGGTCTACTATAACAGCAGCCCAAGATTCTGAGGTTCCATTTGTTGTTAAGAACTTACCTGAGTTACCTGTTTGAGAAGGTAATGAATACTGAGATACTGCAGCCCAAACTAATCCCGTGGCTGTACTTGAGTCTGCTTTAAGATAATATCCATTAGTACCTACTGTTAATTTACCAGGGGTATCAGCAGCAGTTGCTACTAGGATATCTCCTTTGGCATCAAACAATGTATTAGAAATAGAAGTTGCTAAATCAAAGGCTGTAAAGGTAATGATTTCAAGAATATCACCAGAAGCCAAGGCTGCAAGAGAAGCAATACTGCTTCCATTAGTTGCTACATAATCTGTTGAGCGAACTAGTAGAACACCGTTTAGGTATACCTGTTCTTTGCCAACAATATATGAAAGTGTTAATCCATTATCGTCTGCACCTGACTTAGATGTTTCTCCACCTGATGCTGTATAGCGATAGCGGTAGATATCTGCAGTTGAGGAGATTGAACCCCAAGCAGAACCAGACCAAGCAAACATAGCATTAGATACTGAGTTCCAATAAATAGCACCAGTGATAAGAGCATTGCCATCATTGTCTACAGATGGAGCAGATGACTTAGCACCTAGGTATCTATCATCAAAGTTGTCATAAGTTGTAGCAGCAGCGGCAGCAGAGGCTGCAGCAGCGGTAGCAGAACCAGCAACTGTATCTACATATGCTTTTGTAGCAGCGTGTAGGTCTACAGTAGGGGCACCTGATAAAGTAAGAGCACCAGTCATAGTGCTTCCTGCCTTAAGTACGAATGAGTCGTAAACAGTTCCACCTGCTTGGATTGCTGTTGCAATCTCACCAAGAGTATCAAGCGTAGATGGTGCTGAGTTAACTAGGTCTGCAACCTTTGTATCTACATAGAGTTTAGTAGCAGCATCAGCGTTGGATGTTGGTGTAGCAAGAGATGTAATCTTCTGGCTATTAACAGATACTGAGCCAGTAGGCGCAGCCATCTGGTCTAAGCGAGATGTTCTTACCTGTGTATCAAAGTCTGAAATAGTTGAGGCTGTCTGTGTACCTGTATGGTTAGCACGAGCATATGGGTCAGTAACCATCTTGGCTGCAGTAATAGTTCCATCAGCAATATCTGTGGCTACGATAGTTCCATCTACTAGGTCAGCAGAGGTAATAGTTCCACCAAGGTTTAACTTAGTCTTAGCGATAGCAGCGGATGCATTAACGTCAGCGTTAACAATTACGCCAGTACCAATAACAGTTGTTAAACTTACATTGCCAGAACCATCAAAGGATACGGCTGATGCTTCTACATCTCCAGTTAATTGGAAGTCTCTAGCAGTTGCTAGTGTGGCAGCAGAACCAGTTGCACTACCTGCGGTACCAGATACGTTACCTGTTACGTTACCAGTTACGTTAC
>Ga0247723_1001857_pt1 | contig 11882 bp, 23 predicted proteins | sample MSEWelMarce5H_FC_FD_189079 | JGI IMG/M metagenome (GOLD analysis project Ga0247723, IMG submission 189079) | Subsurface sediment microbial communities from gas well in West Virginia, United States - MSEEL Well Study Marcellus 5H_FC | ecosystem: Environmental > Terrestrial > Deep subsurface >...
GTCTTATACTGTGTAATAATACAAAAACAAATTAAAACGAGGAGACAAAAAGATGAGCGACATTTTAAGCGCAGTAAATTCAGCAACTGCGAGCCTTTGCAATTCTTATGGCGTGAAATTCCTTTCGCCTTGCTCACCAGAGCCGATAGATTACGACCATGATGCCGCATTGGTTGCGGTCAAGCGTAAGTTTCTGGCAGGAGAGTTAGACCTGCAATTTAATGGAACCCACTATGGGTTTGACGATTTTGTAGGCGTTCTTTTCCCTGAGTCCGAGGATTTTCAAGAGCTTTGCGCAGCTGCTGCAAGAGGAGACAAAGTTGATTTCGATACAACATTTCAGTCAGTTGTAGACAAGTGGGTTTTTTACACTGTCGAATCAATGTCTCTTAGCGAATTAGAGGAGGCTATGGGATGATAGTCAAAAAATACGGTAATCTTTTCCGTTGCTCATGCAATGGCCTTGATGTAATCGCACCCGCTCGACGCGAGGCGGTGGAGATTATGACTAAGATTATTTGGGGTAATAATGAAAGATAAGTTTTGGATGATTGTCACTGTCAACGGATCAGTTGAAGTTGACTGCGACGATAGCGGAAGGCCGCTGCTTTACGCTGAGCAAGAGGTAAACGCTAGGGCAAAAGCGCTATCTTTAACGCTCGGTGAAAATTATCGGGTTTGCGTGTTGGAAGCGATGTATTCCCAAAATGGGAAAATGATCACTGAAAAGGTGATTTTTCAGAGGCCAACGACGATTGAAAGTTGTGAAATTGAGTAACGCCAAGTTCAGCGGTGCCGAATTTAAACCAACTACAAGGTGATACCTACGCAGCATCCGTGCTGGAACGCCTTGTTATGACCAACCAATACAGAGTGCAATAATGGTTAAATTTAGATGTTTTTCAGCAGGATATAAAATTGAAGAAATTGAGATTCTTGGCGAAACGGAGCATTTTGTTAAGTTAACAAACGGCAGAAAAGATGCTAAAAGATCAGGGGCATACAATTACTTTGATACGTTTCAAGAGGCAAAAGATTTCCTGATTGATGTTGCAGAAAATAAGGTTAGGTCCTTACGTCTTGCGCTTGAACGCGCTAACGGAGAACTTGGTCAGATTAAGGGACTCAAAGAGTCATAACGCTGAGCACAACGGCGGCACACACAAGCCAAGGCAATGCGCGACTCTAGCACCGTCCGCTTGCTGCGACTTGTTACATTTACTTTTAACTACGGATCACAAAATGAAAGACTTGAACGAAGTATTTGCTGCGCAATTGTTATTTACCGATCCAGAAACAGGCGAGGAATTAAGGCCAAAGTTTGAACCGCAAAATGACAGCGAAGGCGGATTTAGGTTGTACGTTACAAATAAGGACGGTACACGAAACTGGATGCACACTATACGAACAGAAGAAATGTAACGTTGAGCTAAGCGGCAAACAAAAGGTAAATTAAAAATGAACGATAAAACAGAATTACAAAGTGAAGTAAGTGCAACGCAAGGTTTGTCCAGCACCGAAGGTGCGAGCTTGAGCGACTTGTTAAGTTGCCCGTTTTGCGCACACATGCCCGATTTAAGCGAGCCAGATACCTTATACCCAACTGGAGTTTTTTGGGTTGATACAAATGAGTTTGGGCGGTCTTATTTTGGGCGGACCCATGTACTAATGAAAAACAACCCAAAAGCTTGCTGGGGTATGCACTGTGTAGAAAATTTAGGTGGATGCGGCGCTCAAGTTACGGCAGACAGTAAAGAAGAAGCTATTGCGAAGTGGCAACGCAGGGCAATTTAACGCTAAGATAAGCCGTGCCGAAGGCATCGGCTTGATTGATTTGTTATGACCAATTAACGGAGTGATGAACAGAATGAACATGAAAGACTTACACGAAAGAACTGGCGCAGCAACTCAACGCGCAGCAAAAGATTTGCCAGAAGGTTATGAAATTCAAATAATTTTAGAGCAAGGTGCGGGAACTGTAGTTTTGAATACGCCAGCGATTGGCGAGCACCTTTTAGGCGAAAGCATAAGTGAATTTAACGGTGATGATTTTGCTTATGAAATTGAAAACGCTATTGATTATGCGATACAGCACAAGATAAGCACCGAGTCATAACACCAAGTTCAGCGGTGCCAGCACCGAATAACCTACAAGGCGCGACCTACGCAGCATCCGCGCTGGAACGCCTTGTTATGACCAACACAACAAAGTGAGATATTGAAATGGAAGAATGGCAACCGATAGAAACAGCGCCCAGAGACTGGACTTATATTCTTGGATTTGAAGATGGATACGGAATCCAAATAACATTTTGGGATAAAGGTCATGATGATGGTCGCGGTGGATTTAGAACCCATAGGCATGGATGGAGACCAACACATTGGATGCCACTACCAAAAATTCCAAGCGCACAGTCATAACGCCGTTATAAGCCGTGCCGTTTTACAGATAGAGAATTGCGATGCCCTAGCCGCATCGCGCTTAATGACCTTGTTATGCAAGTTTTGCTTGCGAATAAATTAAATAGGAGCTTAAAAATGCTATTAAATAGCGGTGAATTTACAACATATATTATTGATGGAATGTTTGTTGTGGCAATAAATCAAGAAAGCAACTGGTCACAAGATGGTGGTTACACTTTTGAAGATGTAACCAATAGCTTTGAGCTTGGACGTGCGCAAGCAATGGCACTTATTGACGAGCTTGAGGACTACATTAAGAAGACAGCATAACGCCAAGTTCAGCGGTAGCCCGCAAGGGCTATCCAGCACCGTAGGTGCGAGCTGCAACGACTTGTTAAGTGAGGTGACGAAGTGCCAAGGCCAACAAAATTATATTTCTCAATGCTACTGCATAAAGAGTTTGAAAAAACGCTAACAGAAAAAGCTTCTTTCTCGCATGAGGCTGGCTATTTTCCAGATTACATACAAGAGCGTTTTGAGCTTTTTCTACTAAAACAAGGCTACAGACTGGTGCGAAATAAAAAGCGAGCGCAAAAGTTAATTAAGCGCGGAGAATCGATGCGCTGGTCTTGGAATTTAAGCGGCTGGATTTGGGTTGGCCGTGCCACTTAACGCCGAGATTTGCGGCGCGCTGCACGATACAACTACTGGCCGCGACCTACACCGCGTCCGCAAGATTGACTTGTTACATTTACCGATGGAGGTTTCAATGTTTAACAATAGTGATGAAGTTTTCAATAAACATTTAACTGTTTATGGCAATGACACTGCACAAAAGCCAGACGACAAGCATATTTTATTTTTAGCTGAAAAACTTATGCCCGCTGGATTTTTGGCAGAAGAAAACAAAAACATTCTGTGGTTTGCAAAAGCGGTTATTGGTGCTTCAAAACCGATGGAGCCACCGCTGATAACTGGGTGAATGTAACAGCGATATATACAGTGGGTGACTGTATATTTACTATTGAGCTATTAGAAATTAACAATCAATAGATTTATTTTTATTGATTGGATATACTGAGTTTGACTCCTTGCCGTGTTACACCTTCACGGCCTTTGCCCCTTAACTGGGGCATTTTTTAGGCATTTTAGGGGTTCAATTAAATTTATGGTCAGCCCAAGCGCGGTAATGGGTACAACATCTAATTGAGCTACGGCGGGTATGTTGTTAAATAGCGGGATACGCAGCCAACCATAACTTTCAGCGCATATGTTGAACTAAATTATCTCGATTGGACAAACTAAGGTTAGTTCTCTGACTCTATTTTGCAGCTCGGTTAGTTGGCGGATTATTTTATCCCCGTCGTCTGTGACCCCGAAAGAGCTGATCGCAGTCTCTGTGTCAAGTTCGGCGTATGTTGCTTCATTAACTCCCTTGGTATCACTATCTTTTCCGTTGGCTTTGAGCACTGGACATTTAACTTTGACGGTTGGCAAGCAACTGCCATTGCGGATGCAAATATCACGCTTATTAATTTCATCTTGTGCATGTTTCATGGCCTCTAAATAATTTGAGTCAGCAATTGCGAATTCTTTTTGCAAATGATTAATATGATCTTGGCGCTCTTTTAAATCTCTTTCTGCTTCTGCTTCAATCTGTGCTATCTGTTGAGCGTGATCGGCTTTTAAATCGTCTATCTTGCCTTGTTGCCACTTGTAACCAGACATAACACCAAAGCCGAAAACAGTTGTTAGCGTTGCGATTATTGCGATTAGTTTAAGGTTGATCATCGACGCTCCTCAATAACATTAATTTCATTCGATCAAGGAGCCAGTTTACCTCGCCGCCGTCCGCTATTGATGATGCGAAATACTCATTGCCGTCTTTGTCATATCCGACGATTATCACATCTTTAAGTTCGCCAATTGCCTTATTCAGCACACGGTCAGGATCAAGGTTTAATCTAGTGACCACCGGTAGGTCAATTACGTTACTGCTCATCTTTGGGCGCCTGTTGAATTACACGGGCAACAAGAATAATCAATACAGAATATTTAAACCAGCCCTCTGGCAGATATTGCTGGAACTGAGGAATGTATTCGTAAGCCGTGGCAATAAGTGCAATTAATGCAGCAGACTGAACGCTTAAGAATTTATAGCATTGTTTCCAGTTTTCAATCAGTTTTACTTTCATGCCATCACCAAGTTTTTAGCTATTCGACGCGCCCACCCTTTGCCAAAAGTAGACCAGTTGTTTAAAGTCGTCAGATATTCAAGTCTTATTCCTGAGTATTCAGCAGCGCTTACATTTTTTGCGGCCTCCACTGTTTGTCTGCCCATTATCCCGTCAGCTGTAACACCAGCGGCAACCTGTAGCCATTTGATAGCCCTTGTCATGCCAGAATTTACGGCCGCATCGAACACATGAAACCTAAGATCATCCGGCAAATCATCAGCTCGAATCTTTGACCAGTACACTTTTCTATAAATATCTTCAGCTTGTTCAATGGTGAAGTCTTTCATATCGCCTTGATAGCCGTTTTCTCTTGCGACTACCTGAGTGATCCCGTATTTTGTCTTACCGCCGGGGTCTGAGCCGTGGTCAGAGTATCCCCCTTCGTGCATTATCAAAAGCTCAAAAGATTCATGAAAGTTCATTATCAAAATGCTCCAATCTATGACAGTTTGCACACAATAAAATACATTTTTCCATCTCTTCAGCAATCCTATATGGTGAGGCGTTTGATATTAATTTTGTTATGCTTCCGTCTTTTTTTCCAACATGATGAAAATCAAAAACACATCTGTGAAAAGACGATGAGCAACGGCTACATTCTCCACCAAAAACACTTATGCATGCATCCTTAATGACAGCAAATCTTTCATTTTTGTAGTGCCTAGGGCATAGCCCCCACCCTCCTTTTGATCCGCAAGCATCACCGCATCTTGCGCAAAACGAGTCTCTTCTCGTTGCACGAAGAGGATCAGTTAATTTTTTACCCAGCCTTAGCCTAATATAGTGTGCATTGCACATGCCTTTTGCGTATGCGAGCCTTTCACATCCATCTATGTTGCACTTATATGACCTTAAGTTTTTCATCGGCTCATATATTGATGCGGCATCATACGATTTTTTCAATAATGCATCTTTTATGGCACATGCTATTTCTTCTTTATTTGGCATTTTAGTATCCATTATTTGTAAACAACCAATAATAATGGATGATTAACTTAAAGTCTACCGCAATTCCTTGATAGACAGATGATCCACATATCCACCCTCATGCTGAATCAATAAATCAAGAGATTGTGATAAATTCATTTCCCCAACTCCTTTCTGATCGCCTCGTTTTTCAGCATCATATTGATAACTTCAGCTTTCCTTAGTTCTGTTTCTGCTTCGATCTTATCCCCGTTTTTCTTGTTTACTCTCACAAGATAAGCAGCGGCGATTAAAGCAACGAAAGCAGTTAATTTTCCCAGGTTGTCAGGTATTAAGTCGATTATTTGAGCAATCCCAGCCGAAAAACTAGCGAGGATCATCCATATCTGTAGTTTTAGATCGCTTTCGTCCATTAGTGATTCCTAATGCTATTTTGACCGCTATTGCGAGTATGACGAGAATGCAGATAATCGCGAGCAATTGCACATACTCCCCCAACCAACAGAATAAGTAATTCTATCCAGAAAACTACCGCATTAACTTCGCTTATGATTAAATCCAGACCGGTTAGGTGAGTTTCCCAATCCATTATAATTATAGCAATTGTGATGATTAATGATAACTCCATCACAATAATGAATAACAAAGGTTTGAAGTCTCGATATGCCCAAGCACACACAGAGACAACAACGCCTGATCTAATACCACTTTCAAGCAACATTGGCAGGCTTAGATCGCCCTCAAAATAAAGAGGGGTTAGGTAACTCAGAAGGACGGCAACGAAACAGAATAGGATTTTCATTTGTTGCGAATCCTCGGCTTTTTTGGTTTGCGGTTGGGGACATTAGTAGCCATTTTTTATTTTAACCTCGCTACCAACCACTTCCAGACCCTCTTGAAATATACGTGCAAGTTTTTGAATCCACGTCATTTCCTGCGTACCTCCCGTAGTCTGTTTGATTGTTTTGTTAAAGTCCTCAAGAATTAGATTCATCATAAATGACGGCTCCATATCTTCTTGCAGGTCTTTCCAAATTTCCTGTCTAACGTCTATTTCAACCCATCCACCATTTACTTTTTGAGATAGCGCAGGGTAATAAATATCGGGATAGTTTGAGATTTTAGTGGGATATAAGCCCATCTTAAACTCAATGCCTTTTATCGTAAAAAAGAATTCAGTCATAGCCATTATAAAGGAACCCCCTGAAGTATTATTGGCGCTCTCGACGGAGAATCCAGAAGACCAACTATTGATAATATATAAACGCCGCCTTGTAGCGATCTATTGTCAATATCAATATTGCTAGCAACATCAAAACTCTTTAATGTTCTGCGCAAAACATCTCGATACGTCATGCCGCTATAATTAGCTAATAATGGATGGTCATCAATATCAATAGTATCGTCAATTGCTACCGATCCGCCTGCTATCCAGCTCAAATCTCCATCAATAAAAGATTCGGCTTTTGTTATTTTTGCACTTTCCGGCTCGGTCAACACCTTATCCATCCACTCGGTTTTCGTTATCCCGACTTTCTTATGAGTTTCAGGAGCTGGAGGATTAACCCAAACTTCTACAGTTCCGCCGTTGGGTAAATTAATAGTTTGATACATGGTTAAGACTCCAAGTTGTACCACCAATGGGTGATAAGTTTATCAGTTTCCGTGAGTGATGATGCTATCTCAATTTTAAGAGATGTAGTCCATCGTATTGGCTCTAATGTATATGCGTTAGATGAGGCAGGTACGCCAGCCAACAATGCGCCGCGAGGGAATGCCGAAAAAGAAGCGCTCGTTCGGTCGAAAACTGCAACCCCATCAACAGTAACAACTATTCTCATAGTTCTAGCTGTTGCATCAACAGTAGCCACAGAAAGAAATGGCATAACCCCACCTGATCCGGTCACATTAAGCATGGTTTTTAATGTTGCGGCAGTTAAAGCCCCTGATAACGTACTAACTACAGGCACCGCTGTGGGCGTTGTTGCTGAGTTTGTATCGGTAAACCCCGCCACATTCTGCGAGGTTACTATACTTGTGGTTCGTCTTGATGCAGAAGCTGTAGGAAACATACTTAAACGTGATATGGTCATCTTAAAAACTCCACTGATTTGAGCCGTTGGAGCGTAATAACATTACATCACCCCAAAGTGTATCGATTTGAAAACTGGTATCAGTACCACCACGCCATGCTATTGTATCCGATCCAGCGCGGGAAACTGTAGGAATTAATGTAGCAGCCCCATCTGATTTACTAATCACGATATAAAAATCAGCAGGAACCGAGTTAGCAGCAGGTAAAGTGTAAGAGCCTGCATCCGTAATCACATTATCAAACAGTGCGTATAAAGTGCCGCCACCGCTCAACCATTTTACTTTAGATACTGACCCATCCTGCCAATCAGGACGCCACCACGCACCAGAATCCGCACTAGGTTCGTGATTCGTATTCGAGCCTTGTTGAGAGATGTAACGACCTTCACCTACATAGACCGCGTCCCCTGATCCGTAGGTTTTTGCCGAGTTATAGGCGAATGATTCTTTAATCTTGTTCCAGTTTGTTGAATCACTTGTCGGGTTTGATCCTGTGCTATTTGCCGATGCTTTTTGTAGAGCGCCGTTAGAATCAATAGCATAATTATATGTAACGTAAGATGCCCCTGATCCCCACGTAGGAATGCCGTTGTATATTTGCCACTTGTTAGGAGTCGTTTCTGGGTCATCTCCTGCCAATGTAGTTGTAACAGAAAAATACAATCTTCCATTACGCTGAACAATAAAGTTCACCGGATAGGCTACAGTGCTAACCCAGACCTCATTAAATTTTAACTCAGCCCATCCAGCATCGACGCCTGGCTCATTACCTTGGTTGCCGTTTGCCAGACCTCGCCAATACTTTGAATTGTAGTAAACAATCTGATCTTTACTGTAGACAGTAGAGTCGCCCCATGTTCCAAACTCGCCCTCAGCAGCAGGGCCACCAACCGGATCAAAAGTCTGAATAATAGTTCCGTCTGTATATTCGAGCTGAATTTTGTAATATCGGTTTTGTCCGAAACACGAAGGAACACGGCCGCCAGCTAATAAAGGCAATGGGTTTGCATTTGGGTTAGCAAGGTTAATATCTGAATAAGTGTCTAACAAATCACTTGTTCCAGAGACTAAAAACCTAAGTTGCCCAGTTGTTAAAACTTCCCCGCCATCACTGAAGTACTGGGAAAATGCGTCTAGTAATCTAACGGCCATTATTTTTCCTCTCTCGCCTGTGGCGCTCTTGTTGCTGCTTTTTGCAATTCAATTTCTAATGCTTTCGCTGCTTTTTCAAATTGAGTTGAGTTTGGTGGGATTGATGCCATCCTCATCATGATAGTTCTCACCGGTGCTGATTCGTAAACTCTTGACGCGGCACCTATCGTTCCAAACGCAAGAGTTCCAAGCCCTCCAGTAGTGGCAAAATCTGTCATTACACCGACCGGCGCGCCAATCTGAATAGCCTGCTGACCCGTTGGGGTAACAAGAGCCGCTTTCCCTGCCTGCCGTGTATAATTCAAGTAATTTATCATTCCAAGCAATTGCTTTTTCTCATTTCCACGAAAAAAAACATCAGACTGATTTTGAAGCTTTTTCATCTCACTTATAAACCGCTCTGGGCTTTCATTCGATCGCTCTACAGCTCGATTTATGATTGCCGCCCTAGCATTATCTCTACCTTTTTTATCAAGCGCGTCATATAGAGTCTTTGCTTCGGTTTTGTCATTACTAAAAAGCATTTTTGTAGCTTCTTCTGGCTTTATATCGCCCTTAGCGAAAATGTTTTTTAGTTTTGTGTTTTTTAGTTGTTGAGATTCCCTAGCCCATATTCCATCAACTTGCTTTAGTGCATTAGCGGTATCAGTCCCTAGTTTTTTGGCAACGCCTGCCTGCATATCTTGAGTTAATGCCTTATAAACAGAATCATTGATTCGTTTGGCGCTATCAGACATAACATCATCTTCGCCTTTTATTAACTCCCTGAATAAAGTTCTGTTTTGCCTCAAAAGTTCAAGATTATTGTCGCCTGATGATATTTGATCTTTGAATTTTCTTAGCGCCTCAATAACTTGAGGATTTTGAGCCGATCCCGGCCTCGTGTATTGATCGATATGATAATCAATTGCTTTAATTGTGTTGTTTAATGGGATTGGAGTATCTGCCATTGCCTCTATGGTACGGCTATATCTATTGCCAGCCGCCGCCGATAATTTATCTGCCTTTCTATTTAAAGAGGCAACAATCTCGGCATCACTAGGAATTCCATATTGATCTGATAATTTTTTAATCTCATTAATTCTAGCCGTTTGTTGTTCCGCCCTAACTGCACCGGTACCAGTTAATGGTATTTTCTCCCCTAATGAACGAGCCGACCCGCCGACAAAAGTATCAGGCGGCGTTACATCGCTAGTCATTAAAGGAAGATTGTTTTCATCGGCATATCTTGCAACATCAGCAGATTCTCCAGATGCCTTTCCTGTTATAGCTCGATAGGCTCCGCCAATAGAATTCGTTATTGGGCGCAACACAGCCGGAGCTGCTGCGCCTATCATCGAGCTTGAAATAACATCATCTTTATTACTTTCGTCGCCAACCGTAGGCTGTATTGCTGAAAAAGCTGCGCCCTCTGCCGCCCCTCTTAACATCTGAAAAGGAAGTCTTGCTTGAGCGCCCGGGATTGGTATGGCCGCCATTTGGCCACCGATATTTCCAGCGGTAGATAGTATTGGTCTAGCCTCCTGAATTGGCGCATATTCTTTTCGTCTATTTGACTCGCCTGCTTCATAGTCTGATTGCATTTTTGCTAATCTTGATGCTTCATTCTGCAAAGCCTCAAGTGCAGCCATTGGGTTTTCTCTAACTTTCTTACTGCTAAAATCAATTAGCTCATTTTGATTAAACGTAATACCGGGATATTTATCTTTGGCAAATGGGATTTCTCCAGACTCCTGCATTTCAATAAATTTGGTTATCTTTTCATTTATTTGATTATATCTCGCATCCACTGCTTTCTGTGCAGCACCGCCCAAAGATTGCTCTACACCGCGAATAAACCCTTTTTGCACAGCCTCAGCCCCGCCAACTTGAGCAGGCTTGGCGGTAGAAATATCGAACCCTTTCGACTTCTGTTTTTCTGGCTTAGCTGTATTTATATCAAATGCCATCACATTTCCTCATATGACCCATCAGGATAAACCATTGCGCGGTTGCCATTGGCGTCAATCATAATCTGGCCGCCAGTCTTTTTACCTGAAGAATCAGCCTTTTCCTCAATATCAAACTTTTTCGGAACTCGACCTTTAATAGCTTTAACAAACCCCTCCGGCAAAGTTCCTTCATATACATCCAAGTAACGCTGAATTTCAGAATCTTTAGACTCAACTTCGGCATTAGCTAAAACCTTTGCGGTTCCAACAATATCGGCAAAACCTTCTTTGGTTAGCCCACCCTCACCCATAAGCTTATTCAGTCTTCCCGCAATACCTTGCGCTGCACCTTGTGCATCATAAACCATGCCCTGTTCTGTCTCTCTAACTACTGACGTTGGGTCTAAAGCCTTCATAAACTTAAACACAGCGGCAAGCTGAGACGCGGCAGATGTATTGTTTTTAAGTGCATCAAGCGAACTAGCAGCGCTATGGATGCCCTCAGTTGATTTAACTATCGGCGTGATGTCCTTGTTGATTTTTTGCCTAGTGTCTGCATCTAATCCGCCCTGCCCTTTTAGTTTTAGCATTTCAAAATCGAGCTTAGCTTTATCGAGGTCAAGTCTAGCCCTATCAATATCCAACTGAGGCCCTTTGTTTATCTGATCCTGTTCAAATCTCTCACGATCTAATTTGAGTTTTTCAGCCTGATAAGGTGTCATTTTCGCCTCTTCGGGTAATTTCAAATACCCTTGAGCTATTCCGGTATCAACCAAAACTCCAAGCTCTTTCTTTGCATTCTCAAATTGCGCAGGATCGCCAGATGTGATCATGCTCATGATTTCCTGAGTGTCCGAAGGATCACCGCCAAGCTGTTTAATTGACTCTAATCGATTGTTACCAAGTCTTACAGCGGCATCGACTTTGCCAGTGTTTAATAGATTTAACATACCGTAAGCATCTGTGATCATTGCAGCTTTACGTTCTTCGCTTAGCTGTTGCTTTATCAGCTCTCGCTGTTGCATTGATTGCGCAAATTCAGCGCCACGACCCTGAACCCCAGCGCCAAAGCCTGACAATATATCGCCTAGTTTTTGTGTATCAGCCATTTCTTGCCCCTGAGCCAATGCCAGATAAT
>Ga0247723_1001858_pt1 | contig 11875 bp, 17 predicted proteins | sample MSEWelMarce5H_FC_FD_189079 | JGI IMG/M metagenome (GOLD analysis project Ga0247723, IMG submission 189079) | Subsurface sediment microbial communities from gas well in West Virginia, United States - MSEEL Well Study Marcellus 5H_FC | ecosystem: Environmental > Terrestrial > Deep subsurface >...
TTAATATTGATACTGTTCCAACAACAACAACATTTACCTATTCAGACACAGGCACAAATATTACAAGTGGCGCAGATACAGGAACGGTGACATTCCAATATGTAACACCAACTAACCAGCGCTGGCGCTTTACCCAATTTGGCAATGTGCTTATTGCTGCAAATGGTGGCAACCGCATACAAGGCTTTAATGTAAACTCAGCCTCAAATTTTAGCGATTTAGCCGCAGATGCTCCGCAATCTCGTTATGTAACGGTAGTGCGTGATTTTGTAGTTTCCGGCTATGTAAATGATTCAACAATCCGAGCCAATCGAGTTCAATGGTCTGCTTTGGGTGATGAGTCTAGCTGGACTAATTCAGCTACGACACAGGCTGATTTCCAAGATATTCCTGACGGTGGCGCAGTAGTTGGTTTAACTGGCGGTGAGTTTGGCCTAGTATTTATGGATCGCTCAATCCATCGTATGTCGTATGTTGGTAGTCCTTTGGTATTCCAGTTTGATAATATCAGCCGTAATCAAGGCTGTTATGAGGCTAACTCGATTATTCAGTATGGCGGCACATCGTTCTTTCTGTCGGATAACGGATTCTATGCTTGTGACGGACAGCAGATCATTCCCATTGGAAATGAGAAAGTAAACCGTTTCTTCTTTGATAATGTAGATGAGGGATTATTGCCCTTAATGTCATCTGCTGTAGACCCAGCTAGAAAACTCGTTATTTGGGCTTATGCCTCCTTATCTTCTGCAACTGTAGATAAATTATTGATTTATAACTACGAAATCGGCAAGTGGACTAGCGGAACAACAACAGCAAGCCGCATAGCCACATCATCTACGCCATCATTTACATTAGAAGGGCTGGATGTATTTGGTAACTTAGAGACTATTGAGAGCAGCTTTGATAGCCGTGTTTGGCTTGGCGGTAAGATGCAGTTTGCTGGAGTTAAAGATACTAAAATCGTTACATTCTCAGGCGCAAACAACACGGCCTACATAGAAACAGGCGATATTGAAGTACCAGGAACTACATCAGCAATTACGATGGCTAAACCAATTGTAGATAATGGCTCAGGCAATGTGGCTTTGGTATCTCGCAGGCTGTTAAATGAGCAAGTTGTGTTTGGCTCGCAAACCGTTGCAGATGCAGAAAACCGTGTAAGTATTCGTGGCGTAGGTCGCTACCATCGTCTACAATTAACACCTACAGGTCTGTGGAAAACCGCAGTCGGAATGGATATTGATTTGAATGGTTTAGGGACTCGATAATGTTTAGACGATTACCTCCGTTTGGTGGAGATCAGCGAGCAGTCGCTGAAATTGTCAATAGCATTATGGATGGCAAAACCAACAATACTGGCACTATCACGCTTAACTCTGGTGGCACATCCACAACGCTTACAGATGCAAGAATTGGTGCTGAATCAGTCATTATTATGACACCAATGACATCTAATGCAGCAAAAGAGTTTGGCACTTGTTATGTATCTGCAAGAACAAACGGATCAGCAACGCTTACGCACCAGAACACAGGTCATGCAGACCTAGATTACACATATATTATCGTAGGATAAAAGGAAAATATCATGGCCGTTCAATCAACTACATCGACCTCAAGCATTGACCCAGCATTACTGCCATACCTTACGCAAGGTTTGGAAAGGGCACAGAGCCTATTCCTTACAGGACAACAGCCTGAGTTTTTTCCTGGTCAAACCTATGTAAGCCCGTCTGCTGCCACTACTGAGTCTATTGCACAACAAGAGGCTATTGCTCGCCAGCAAAGCCCTGTACTGCAACAAGCGCAGCAAGCATTTCAAAGCTCATTAGGCGGCATTGGTCAAACTGCTGCTGGTGGATTTTTGAACGCTAACCCATATCAAGCACAGATGATCCAAGCGGCCACACGTCCACTAGAGCAACAGTTTAGCCAAGCAGTATTGCCAGGCATCTCTAGTCTTTATTCCAAATCAGGTCGTTTAGGCTCTGGCGCAATGGAAAGAGCATTGGGAACAGCTACAGAAGGCTTTGGTCGTGCATTGGGCGATGTAACTTCTAACATTGCTGGCACACAATTCCAGCAAGAGCGTGGCTTAATGCAACAAGCACAGCTAGGACAGGCTGCATTGGCACAAGCAGCGCCAAGCATTTATGGTCAGCAATTCTTGCCTTCACAAGCATTGAGCCAAGTTGGCGCACAGCAAGAGGCTATCGCAGGATTGCCTTTACAAGAGCAGATGGCTCGATTCCAGTTTGGTCAGCAATTGCCATACCAACAGTTACAAGGCTATTTGTCATCGGTTTATGGTTCGCCTATGGGTAGCTATGGTACACAGACTACTCAGCAGCCTTTATATCAAAACAGAACTACTGGCGCATTAGGTGGCGCATTGGCTGGCGGTTTAGGTGGTTATGCTTTAGGCCAAGCCTTCCCATCAATCGGTGGCGCACTAGGATCAAATTATGCAGCCCCAGCAATCGGTGCTATTGGCGGTGGTTTATTAGGCGGCTTTCTATAAATGAAAGTAATACATCTTAATGCTGCTTACATACATCAGCATTGGGATGCAATAGCAGAGTATTTGCAACCAGCTTTAGATTTAAGTGGTGTAGAGGAATTTAATCTAGACCAGTTAAAAGTATTTATTACCAATAAGCAATGGATATTGTTTGTTGCTGAAAATGAAGGCAAGATATTTGGCGCTGCCGTAGTTAGTCTTTCGCCATATCCAAACGATTTAATTGCTTTTGTAACAGCTATTGGTGGCAAGTTTGTAAGCGATAGACAAGTATCAGATCAGTTTAAAAGTTTGCTCAAAAGCATGGGGGCAACTAAAATTCAAGGATATGCAAGAGAATCTGTGGCTCGATTATGGAAACGCATTGGCTTTGAGAACAAACAAATATTAGTGGAATATAGACTATGAGATTTAATAATCGAGCTTGCGCCTTAATGGAAATACCTGATTTGCCTGCTATGGCATTTCAGCACATTGGCGATAGAAAGATAAAGCCTCAAGGCGGTGGTGGTGGGCTTGTTAGCGCAATTACAGATCCAATTTCATCCGCATTAGGCACAGATGGCGGTGGCGGTGGCATATTAGGTGCTGTAGAGGATGTTGGTCAGTCTATTGGTAGCGGATTGGCTGATGTAGATGAATTTGTAAACGAAGAAATACCTGGTGGATGGGTAACTGTAGGCCTTGCGGCTGCTACGGCTGGTGCTGCCTCTGGCGCTGGCGCTGGAGCAGGTGCGGCTACTGGAGCTGCTGGTGGTACAGCTACCGGAACAGGATTAACTGCTGGCGCTGGCGCTAGTGGTGGGTTATTAGCTAGTGGTGGTACGGTAGGCTCATTAGCTGGCGCTGGTTCGGCTGCTGGAATTGCTGGAACACAAGCTGCGGCAGGATTAGGATTGACGGCAGGATCAGCATTAGCTGGCACAGGCGCAGCAATTGGTGGTGGCACAGGCACAGTAGGATCATTAAACCCTGCATTGCCTTCTGCTGGTTCTGTTGGTGGCGCTGGCGCAGGATTATCGGCTGAATTAGCCCCAGGAACAATATTAGGCACAGGCTTAGAGGGCGGTGGCGCTATTGGCTCTAGTTATATGCTTGGCACAAACGGATTGCCTGCTGTAAATGCGGCTGGACAGTTAATCCCAGCTACATCAGTCAGCATTGGCGGCCAAGCTGTACCAACAGCAAGCCTTGGAATTAAAGAAGCATTAGATGTAGCTAGGCTTGGAAAGAATTTATTAGCTCAATCTCCAGCAACCCCAGCAGGTGCTACACAACAATTTAGAGGTAGCACACTACCGCAAGGTGGTGTAGATTACTCCGGAATACTTAATTTATTGCAAACAAGATCGCCTCAACGCAATCCATATTCTTTACTAGGATAGAAAAATGGCTCAAGACTTTATCTCTGCTTTACTTGGCTCTGCGCCAGATTACTCTAATGCGCTAACTCCGCAACAAACCGAGCAAATGCGTAGCAATGCGCTGGCTCAAGGTGGAATTGGTGCGTTAATTGCTTTGTTAGGAGCATCAGGCCCACAAGCTAGACCAGTTAGCACAGGGCAGGCTTTGGCTGGCGCATTAGGCTCAGGCATGGGCGCTTATCAACAATCGTTTGACACTACGCTAAAGCAGATGCTAACAGCACAGCAGTTAGGCGAAGCAAAGCAAAAGCAAGATGCTCGTAAACGCTATGAGCAGGCTATTGCAGGTGCTACTACACAAAGACCGCAGCCTATTCCAATGTCTACTGATGTAGGCTCACAACTAGAGATGCTTTCTCGCCCTGAGTTTGGTGGCGCAATGGCAGAGCCGGAAACTATTGCTGCATTGCGTGGCAATCTGCCTATGACCAATATAGTTGATCCTGCCGCAGCCAATCGTGCAGCGTTAGATTTCCTACGGCAAACAGATCCAGCTAAGTTTATTGAACTAACAACGCCAAAAGCAGAGGCAACACCATCTGCAATTAAAGAATATCAATTTGCTGTAGGACAAGGTTATCAAGGATCGTTCCAAGACTTTCAATTAGCTCAAAAAGCAGCCGTTGCTCCAAAAGTAATGGTTGATATGACTGGCGGTCAAAAAGGCTTTGAGAATGAAATGAAATTAAGAGGCGAATTTAAATCTGAGCCTGTTTATAAAGCATATCAAGAAATGCAATCGGCTTATGGTCAAATTACAGACTCATTAAAATCTAATAGCCCTGCTGGTGATTTGGCTGCGGCTACTAAGTTTATGAAATTGCTTGATCCAGGATCGGTAGTTCGTGAGTCAGAGTTAGGCATGGCAATGGCCGCATCAGGCGCACTAGATCGTGCTAGAAACTATGCAGAGTTGCGTATTAGCGGTAAAAAATTAACACCAGATCAAAGAAAAGATTTCCAACAATTATCAGATCAGTTATTTGGCACAGCAACAACAGCATATAACGCAAAGCGTAATGAACTTGCAGAACAAGGTTCTGCTTATGGTTTAAATGCAGATCGAGCTTTAGGCGCTCCAGCAAAAATGCCAAGCAAAAACATTAAGGTGAGCTACTAATATGTCATATTCCATTACTACCGAAGATGGAATTACGATTGACAACATCCCAGATAATGTTGATCCCAATTCCCCTGAGTTAAAGGCTAGAGTTGCTGCATTAAGAGCTACTGGTGTAGATAAACCAACAAAAAAAGAAGAATCTATTGTAGAAAAGATTTCCCAAGGGGCAGCAATAGCAGCAAAAGAGCTTCCACGCCAATTAGGATTAACTGCTAGGGCTGGTATTACTGGTGCGGCTGGATTGCCTTTAATGGCTGGAGATGCCTTAAACCAGTTAATCAATATGATTGGTGGTAACTTGCCAATGGCTAGTAAATCTATGCAGACATTACTTACATCTGCTGGATTGCCTGAGCCTGCAACAAAAGAAGAAAAAATATCGCAAGATGTTGCATCTGCTTTAGCTGGGGTTGCTGCTCCTGCTGCATTGGCACAAAGAAGCCTACAGGCGGCACAAACTACTGGCGCACAAGCCCCTGCATTATCTCGTTTTTTTGCTGAAAATGTCCCATTACAAGCCTCTGCTGCTGCTGGTGGCGCATTAGCTTCTGCTGCTGGTCGTGAATACGCTGATGTAGGCGCTGGCGGTCAATTAGGCTTGGCTATGCTTGGCGGCATGGTAGCACCTAGTGGTATGGCTGGTGGCGCACAAGTATTGGGCAGGGCAGGCAGAGAAGTTGTTAGGCCATTTACCGCAGGCGGCAGAGAGGCTATTGTCGGCAAGGTATTAGAGCAATTAGCTAATAGACCACAAGGACTAGCACAGCGTTTAGAGGAGTTTCAAGCGCCAATAGGAGGGTATACACCCACTACTGCACAGGCAAGCCGAGATGTAGGGCTTATCTCTGCTGAAACCGCTATTCGTGGAATGGACACTACTGGTCAGTTTGCCGCACAAGCATCGCAGGCAAATAAAGCTCGTATGACAATTCTAGACCGCATGGCTAAAGATCAAGACGCTGTAACTCAAGCAATCGCAAAACGAGATGAAGTTACTGCCCCTATGCGTGAAGCTGCTTTTGCTGCATCTACACAAACTCCAGAGCAGATCCAGTCGGCTACTACTTTAGTAGTTAATAAACAAATAGATAACATTCTTAATTCAGATGTAGGTAAACGAGCAACAGTACAAAATGCAATGAAGTTTGCAAAAGATTCTATTGCAAGGGCTGATACCGTTGGCTCTTTGTACGAGGTTCGTAAAGATTTACGAGCAGCACAACAAGGGCTTTTAGACAAAGAAGGCTCTGCTTTTAGTCTAGCAAGCAAAGAATTAAATACAGTAATTAAGGCTGTAGATGATGTAATTGATTCTTCTGCGCCTGGTTATAAAGATTATCTACAAAAGTATGCTGCCGCAAGCAAAGGCATTGAGCGCCTAGGAGAGGCACAGACCTTTAGGTCTAAGGTTTTATCCACAACGCCTGACCCAATTAATGTTGGCGATTTTATGATTTCCCAGCCATCCTTTGCAAGAGCCATTCGTGCAACTGCAAAAGATACCAAACTATCGGAAATGCAAGTTCGGGTATTGGAAAAAGTAGGCCGTGATTTAGACTCTGGCGTTTTAAACCGTTCCGGCAAAGTGCCAGGCTCAGACACATTTAAAAACTTGTCTACAGCCAATGTTATTGGCGGCATTATTGGTAAGCAGATGTTTGGCGAAGTGCCTCCAATTGTTAATAAAACCATTGCACCTTTAAACTGGCTATATAACGGCACAGACGATCAAATTAGGGAATTGTTGGTGCAATCTATGTTAGACCCTAAATTAGCGTCAAGACTGCTTACAAAGGCTTCTACGACTACGGTTGAGCCACTAAGCAGAGAGTTGCAAAAGAAGGCTCTAAGCATCGGATATGGCGCTGCATTTGGCTTATCAGAATAACGCAATAAAGTTATAATCAAGGAAAATCATGGCATATACAAAATACTCCCTTACCCCTGGCAATAATACTGCTGCTCCTCCTGATGGCGCTCCAGAAGGAATGTTGCCGTCAGCAGTAAACGATACTATGCGAGATATGATGGCGCAGATTCGTGATTGCGGAGATGGCATTAGGGGCGGCACATATACCATGACTGCTCCTGTTATTACAGGTGGCTCTGTTACTGGAGTTACAGCAGTATCTACATCAGGCAACCTTACTTTTACAGGTACAGGTAATCGTATTACTGGTGATTTTAGTAATGCAACAATAAGTAATGGAGTGGTTGTTCAAACAAGCACCACAAATTCAGCTACCTCTTTGGCAGTAGCCCCTAATGGTTCTTCTGCTATATCTGGATTTTTTGCTGTAAGCGGTCTTACGGCAGATGAGAGTCTAGCGCAGTTTCGTATGGTTGGTGGAAATGATATGCGACTTAATTCCACCCGTACAGGAACAGGCACATTCTTACCACTAACAATGTACACAAATGGTAGCGAAAGACTACGCATAGATACAAGCGGTAATGTAGGTATAGGCACAAGCAGTCCAGGACGTAGATTAGATGTTTCTGCTGCTACAGGATTGATTGGAATAACATCAAGCACAGGAACAAATTACGCAGCTTTCCAAGCGTTAAATACAGGCGGAACTATGACGCTTGGTTTGGAAGGCAGCACCCCATTAGTATTTACTGGCTCTACAGCTTACTCAGCAATTTTTGGAACTGGTGGTGCGTATTCTTTACACCTTGCAACAAACAATACTGTTCGTGCAACTATTAACTCTAGTGGTAATGTAGGTATTGGTACTAGCAGTCCTAGCGCAAGACTAGATGTTAATGGTGGTCGTTCTTTCTTTGCTGCAAATAACGAGCCATACTCAATTTATTTACGATATAACGGAAGTACATCAGGATTCTTTATTGGCTCTCCTTCTGCCGATGCACTGTCTTTTTCTACATCTAATGGCTCAGAAAAGATGCGTATTGACTCTAGTGGTAATTTGTTGGTTAATACAACTACCATTGCCTCTCAAGGTAAGATGACTTTAGATTTTAATGGTAGTTCAAATCAAGGAATCAACTTAAAAGAAACAGCAAACCAATCCTCTGCTGGTTTTATGTATTTTCAATATAGCACTACTGTATTGGGAACAATTACTAGAGCTACTAGCACAAATGCAGTTTTATACAATACAACATCAGACATTCGTCTTAAAGAAAATATTACTGAAGCAAAACCAGCATTGGACACAGTTTCAAATATTAAAGTAAGGCAATACGATTGGATTGGATGTGAAAATTCGCATCAAGATTATGGTTTTATTGCACAAGAACTAGCTGAAGTAGTTTCTGATGTAGTTACCAAAGGCAGAACAGAGGAAGATACTTGGGCTGTTGACTATGGCAAGCTGACTCCAATTTTGTGTAAAGCAATTCAAGAACAACAAGCATTGATTGAAAATTTAACAACACGCTTAAATGCGTTAGAAGGAAAATAAAATGGCAACAACATACACATGGGCAATAGCCCAAATGGATAGACTTACTTCTGATGGCTTTGTAGTCACAGTACATTACACAGTAAACGCTGTCGATGGTGATTACACCGCTTCTACCTATGGCACAGTAAGCTACACACAGGGCGAAGGCAATATTGTTGCTTTTAACAATTTAACTCCTGAGATTGTTGTTGGCTGGGTAAAAGAATCACTCGGTCAATCAACTGTAGAAGAAGCATTAGCAGCACAGATTGAGGCTCAAAAGAATCCAGTAAAGCAGTCTGGATTGCCTTGGTAATTTTTTAACCACAACTAGGAGAACGACATGGGCGAAAAACAAGCGAAACCCTTAGTCATAGATGGCATTGAGTACGACACAAACGACTTTACAGATGAGCAAGTTGCACTTACAAACCATTGCTTAGACCTTGACCGCAAGTTAGCGTCTACGCAGTTTCAAGCGCAGCAGTTACAAGTAGGTAAAGATGCGTTTCTAAAGATGCTTAAAGATTCATTAGAGAAACCGAAAGAGTAAATTATGAGCGACATTGACCCAATAGAATACGGCAAGCTAGTTAATTCCGTAGAAAACTTAGAGCGTAAAGTAGATGCTATGGATACCGACATTAAAAAGTTAGTGGCTATGGCAGAACGCTCTAAAGGATCTTTGTGGGCCTTAATGGGTGTAGCCTCTGTTGCCGGTGCGTTCATTAGTTATATTTCAGAAATGGTTTTTAGAAAATGATAATTTATGTCCGATCCGCTAGGTTTAACAGAAGGAGTAAAGGGGCTTAGTTCTGGGCTGGATTCTGCTCGTGAAGCTGGTAAGTCAGTTTCTAAGCAGATTGAGAACATACAAAAAGATGCAACAGATGTAGCCAAAGAAAGGGCGCAAGAAAGAGTACGGGCGGCTCGTGAGGCAGAACTTAAAAAGGAACGAGCGCTAATTAAAGCGCTTGATGAGTGGAAGCGCAAGAAACAAATATCAGACGAAGAAGCAGATTTAAAGATTAAGTTTGTAAAGCAGTACGGTGCAAAAGAGTGGGATGCGTTACTTAAAATCAAGCTAGACATTGAGAACATGGAACGCAAAAACAACGAAGAATACCAGCATGATTTAAAAGCAGTAAGGCGAGTGCAGTTCTATTGTTTTGTTGCTGCATTGGTAGTAACTTTATGGTTAAAGTTTATTTTGAGGGCTTTTTAAATGTTTCCATTAACAGCATTACTAGACATTGGCGGCAAGATACTAGATAAGGTCTTTCCAGATCCAGCACAGGCAGAACAGGCCAAACTAAAACTGCTAGAGATGCAACAGAATGGCGAACTAGCCAAGATCAATGCCGATGCCGCAGAGCAGCACGAACTGACTGCAAGACTGCAAGCCGACATGAGTAGCGATAGCTGGCTTTCTAAAAATATTCGCCCAATGACTTTACTTTTTATCCTTGGCGGCTACTTCATTTTTGCTATGATGTCAGCGTTTGACCTAGATACAAATAAAGCCTATGTAGAACTCTTAGGTCAATGGGGTATGTTGATTATGAGCTTTTACTTTGGTGGCAGGACATTAGAAAAGATTATGGATATGAAAGCAAAAGATGGCAAATAATTTCCAAGAATGTTTGGTTAAGGTTTTAAAGCATGAGGGCGGTTTTGTAAACCATCCGTCTGATCCAGGCGGCATGACTAACCTTGGAGTTACCAAAAGGGTTTGGGAAGAATGGATCGGGCATGAGGTAGACGAGAAAGCAATGCGAGCATTGACTCCAGAGATCGTAGGCCCTATGTATGAGATGAAATACTGGCGCACTAGCTATTGCGAAAAACTACCAAGAGGCTTGGATTTATTAGTATTTACTATGGCAGTAAACTCTGGCTCAGGCCGCAGCGTTAAGTTACTTCAAGACGCAATCGGTGTAGTGGCAGATGGCGTTATTGGCCCAAACACAATGGCTAAGATAAACGAGGCTAATGTAGAAGTATTGATAGATAAGTTCTCAGAAGCTCGTACATCGTTTTACAAGGGTCTAAAGACATTTCCTGTATTCGGAGTTGGCTGGTTGCGCCGCACCGAAAGCGAAAGAAAAGAGGCTATAGAGATGGCTAAGAATGGTTAGCCCAGCTACCAAAGTATTTGCTTCTTGCCTCATGTGCTACCAAATCAGCAAATTCTAAATCATCAAAAATACCAATATATTTCTTTACTGAATTTACTTTAATTTCTACTGCCCATTTCTTTGCAGCAGAGTGCCAGTAAACATTTTTTCTGCCTGATGTGTTGGCTTTAGTAGTGGTTTTATTCCAATTATTCTGAGCATTATTTGCCTCACGCAAATTTTCTATGCGGTTATTTGATCTGTTTCCGTCTATGTGATCTATTTGCTTTGGAAAATATCCATGAAACATCACAAAAATCAACCTGTGAATGTAATATGATTTGTAATTTATAGCAGTTCTAAGATAGCCGTTTCCATTATTTCTGCCAATAATGATGTCGGATCTGCAACGATTGGACTTTGGTTTTTTATACAGCAATCCATCTTTATAAATAAAAAGATCGTGCAATATTTCTTTGGTCAATGTAGAATTTTCGTTAGCCATGATAACTCCGTTAAGTTAGATTGGTTAGAAAGGCCTAGCGAACTGATAATTCCTAGGTCTTTTGCCATTTTACACTAATGCTAGTTTGATAGGAAGTGAACTAGCCAAAAACTCGTGAAGGATACAAGCCTATCTCTTAGTGGGGTTATGGGGCTAAAGCAGCTTCCTTTTGGGCCTTTAGCATTGGCGCTGATTTACGGATTGTTTCTAGTTCCACTTCAAACGCCTTCTCTATCTGCTCAATCGTAAAGCCTTGCCTTAGAAACTTTAATACGAGGTCGGTGATTTGTTGTTGCATATCAAAAGCAAGTAATAATAGTGCCGCAGACCGTACAAGTAGTTAGCTTGCCGTTTACGATAATCGTAGTGGTTTGGCAAGCATAGGCTACTGACCCTAGTAACATATATGTTACCAATGCTAAAGCTATCTTTTTCATGTCATTCTCCTAGAATGGAACAGAATCGAAATCATCATCAATGATTTTCTTAGGCATTTCGTCATCGCCTTTGGCCTTAAAGTTGCTGCGCTCCTTCTCCTTGCCAATCGCAATGCTAAAGAACTTGCCATTCTTACCTTCTTTAATCCAGCCACTTAGCCAATGCTCTTTGCCATTGACCATGATTGTTCCAGCGTAATCAGGATGGGTTGGTTTCTCTTTGCGGTCATTCTTAAATAGCGATCCGCTACCTTCTTTTGGTTCATAAGCCATTATTTATTTCCTTTAATTTAGAATACATCTCACTCACTTCACCGAGGAATTTTTCTACTTCTGCT
>Ga0247723_1001859_pt1 | contig 11866 bp, 13 predicted proteins | sample MSEWelMarce5H_FC_FD_189079 | JGI IMG/M metagenome (GOLD analysis project Ga0247723, IMG submission 189079) | Subsurface sediment microbial communities from gas well in West Virginia, United States - MSEEL Well Study Marcellus 5H_FC | ecosystem: Environmental > Terrestrial > Deep subsurface >...
GTCCCGGACGGTGCCCTCGCCCGCCTGCTCAAGGCCACGGACGCGGAGAAGCCGATCACGTACCTCAACCTCCAGAGCTACCTGAAGGTGCACTTCCCGAAGCCCGTCGCGACTGCGTAAACTAACAAACAACTAATGTAAAGCCCGTGTACGCTTAACTGCGTATGCGGGCTATTTTTTTGGATTAACACATCCTCCTCTCCTTGTCGTGAAAGGCTATGGCTCCGTCCTTCCACTCGTCCGTATACAATTCCACCGACTGCATTATACACGTGCGTAAACACGTGCCTACACAAATATCTTCAGCATCGGACACGGTCGGGTCCATATCTTGGAGTTTTTCAAGAGACGTCCGAGATACGTAATATAGCGGCCCGCCGCAGTAGTTTGTTCTGTTGCTCGTACACGTTACAACACCCGCATAGTCTGCGAACCGTAGAGTGAGGACAGTACGAGCGAGGGCATCCATGTTCACGATTACGTCGTCGTCAATTTTGAATACATATTCCGGGTTGAAATTAGAATGCACGAATCGGAACCCCGCACGGATCTTGTGCGGAAGACCTTTATAATCGTCGGGGCAGCGAAGCGTAGCAATATGCGTCACGGGGTCGTACGAGACTTCAGTGTCTAGGTCTGGGTCGCCGTGAAGAATGACAAACTCAAACGGAATCGTTTGTATCCATTTGAGTTTTGGCAGAGTCGTTGACCGCTTGTGGCTGCATATCATCAGCATTATTTATACGGGAACCACATATACTCCTGGGAAGAAATACCACGGAGTGTGTTCCGCGGTTGGGAAATTTGACGGCATGCAGATGGGCCTGTCTGGGTTCAGATAGGCACCCCACCAGGAGAGGGTCGAGGTCGATGCTATCCCTGCTTTACACCGAACCATGCGTGCAAGGGACTCGGCCTCGTTGTAGGTCATAATTTCATACTGTATACCGTCCAGCCATCTCGGGACGTTTCGGAGATTTATATCGCCAAATACCACGAACTTTGTTATACCATGCTTATCTCGAATGAACTGAACACTTCGAGAGTAGTAGTCATCGGTGCATTCTTTGTTGATATGAATGAAACATGATGCTGCTTCGCGTGATCCCCGTACGGTGGGTAACTTTACCATTTCGTTAAACTGTTTGGGAATAAATACGTACCTTTGAAGAGAGCCATACAAATAGACGCAGGTGTTGGTATTCGCGTACTTTGAGAAAAACTCTACACATTTTTCATAGGGAGGGTGATCCTTGCTGTCGATGTACGCACGTACGGTCTTCTTACCTATGATAAACGCCCCTGAAAATATGAATAACTTGGAGAAGACGAAGCGAGACATGCCGTTCAACATTCCGTCAAAGAGTGCACATTGATTTCCTGATCCAGACGCAAGCTTCATAGTAACTGCAACCTGAAACAGATGATCCCCGAGCCCACCTTCTAACTTGGGTACGAGAACTCCCATTGCGTATTGCGTAAAATACATTTCGTGCGAGTTAAACCAGCTCCTGATCCGTATTCGGTGACGCACTTGCCAGCTGCTGCAGTTCCGTAACGCGATTGGCCCACGTATGAAACCTATGGACGCGGAGGCACGCAGTCTTGGCGATGCGAATGCGGTCGGCGTCGTTCTTCAGGAACTTGTCGATCTGCGACCGCAAGTCTGCGATGCTGGACCACGGGACGTCTCCGACATCGTGCGGCGTTACCGTCTGCGATAGGCACAGGATTCCGCACCCCGCGACCTCGTTGCGTTGATCGACCATCGGTGTGGGCGGGGCGGCCGTATCGTTGAACACGACCGCGATCTTCGCAGACCGATAGATCTCAGCCTGCTTCATCTCGCCAATTGCAGTCTTGTCCTGGATGAACAGCTTAGGACCGTACGTGGTCTTCAGGTCGGCCAAGACCTTTTCGGGCACGCTCGGCGGGTGTAGGATGACAATCTCGGGGTGATCGAGAATGAATGTGCCGACGGGGTTGAACACGTCCTTGGCGAACGAAGGGCGGAAGGAGCTCGACGTAATCTGCAGGTCGACGAACGGAAGCTTGCGGCTCGACCACGAGATGATGTAGGCTCGCATACACCGCAGCCGCAGAATGGTGTGCGTGCTCAGGATGGACGGCTCGTCGAAGTTGAGAAAGACAAAATCGGGAGTAAACGTCATGATCAGCTCGCCGACGCGGAGGTTGGTCTTGTCGTTGGCCGGAACGTAGCGGTAATTCTTGGAGGATTTCTCGAGCTGCATCGATAGTTCGGGCGTCGTGCCGCCGATGTGGAGGACATTCTTGAAGGAAAACGGCGTGCTCGCCTCACGCTTGCGGTACTTGTCAAAGTTCAGGACGCACGTCGTGGGGTACTCGTACGGCGGCAGGATGCTCGTGGTCCTCCCCGAATTGTCCCGCGACTTGTTCTTGTGGCTGTGGACGGTCACGATATCGATGCATGGGTTAATGATGTTGAAGCCCATTGATTTCAGCTCGTAGGCGAGGCGGTTGTCGCACGACGGCAGGCCCATCTGGAAATCGAAGGAATCAATGTCCTCGATCTGGTTCTTCCAGCACCACACGTCCTGCGAGTTGTTTTTGATGTGGATGGACGCCCGTTCGTTCTCGTGCTCCCACCGCTGGAGGCAGACGACCGTGCTGGTCAGCTCGAGGTACCGCAGCATCAAGATAGAGGGGGTAAAAATGATGTCGGCGTTGGCCAGAATGTTGATGTCCCCGTCCTGTGCGTCCGTGTCTGCAAAGCCCATCATGACCTTGTACGTGGGGCGGGCGGAGACCCTGTGAATCTTTACGGTGTCGGGATAATTTGCCCGTATAAAGGCTTCAGACTCGGCGTCCTCGCAGACGACGTGAACCTCGTTAAAGAAGGACGCAGTGGCGTTGCGAGTGAGGCAGTCGCGGATCTCGACGTTGTGGTACTTGTCCGCCGAGTCGTTGTAAAAAGACACGAAGAATCGCATGCGGCCGGTATTCACGACAGTGGGCGATGTTTTCAGGAGTAGGTTGTTTACGAAAGACTGCTGTTGTTGCGGCTGAGGGGCGGCGGGCGGCGGCGGAGCAGGTGCCATGGGAGCAGGTGCTGGAGCCGACGACGGTGCGGGAGTCGGCTGCTGTTGTTGCGGCTGCATTCGTTGCCTTTGCTGCTGTATCGCGTTCATTACAACCCGGCTATAAAAGCGTACATTTCTTTATACGCAGTCGCTCGCTTATCCGCTCACTTATCCACTCGCTTATCCGCTCACTTATCCACTCGCTTATCCGCTAGCACTCCACCACACTCGCCTCTGGAAAATAGTACCCCGTCACGACGTAGGCTGGATCGTTGAACCACTTGGACGGGATACAGATCTGCCTCTTCCGGTTCAGAAACGCTCCCCACCACGAGAACGTAGAGTTTGCAGTGATTGCTGCCTTACATATAGTCATCAAGTACAGCGAGTCTAGCTCGTTTTCTTCGATGACGATGTAGTCTATGTCCGCCAGGCAAGGAAGAGTCCTACAGTAGGCAATGTCGTTGGTAAACACAGCGAACCGCTCTATGCCGATCGACTTCACGTGAGCGATCGACTTGCGGTAATATGCGGCCAGATCTACGTGGTGCAGCGGATGATTGACGTAATCACCACCGCGAATATGAAGGAAACAACGCTCGCGAATATCAGGGTACTTTTTTGCAATGGCCTCATCGAACGAGAGGATCTGCCGGAAGAACCGCGGAACCTTTGCGTGATCTTGAAAGTATCCGTAGAGGAGCTTGTTGTCATGGCCTTTTAGTTGAGATTCGTCAATAGGAAGCCCATGTGGTGGCTCTCGGACCGTCCGTATGGGACCTGGGTTCTGCACTCTCGGAATATTCTTGAAAATTGTCGAAAAATAGTCCGTCTTGGCATGCGGACTGGCCGAGCAGTGCATCTGCGAAATCACGTACGGCTGTCCGAACTTTGTAGAATAGTGTGCAGCCGCGGCTACTTGGAAGAGCCAGTTTCCCAGACCGCCCATCAAATGCGGGACGATCATTGCTATTTCGTGTTATGAATATATAAGTATTAAATGGCCGTAGCTTACGTCATCAATCTGGACAGTAGGCCAGATCGGTGGGAACAGGTACAGAAAGACTGGAAGAATGCGTTTCCCCTTATACGCGTCCCTGCAGTCCAAGCAAGTCCGGGCTGGAAGGGATGTTCTCTCTCGCACATAAAAATTGTGGAGGAGGCAAAGGCCCGCGGAGATCCGTACGTCCTCGTATGGGAGGACGACTGTGTGCCCCGCAATAGGCACCCTATTGCCATCCGAGCTATGTGGAACGAAGTTATGTCGAAACTCGCCGCCAACCAGGACAAGTGGGACGTTGTTCTGGGCGGAGCGACGTGGGCGAACGGGACAACCGTTACGGAAAACTCGGAATTGACAACCCATCATATGGGCGTCTACAACCTGCCGCGAGGCTTTACGACCCACTGGACGCTCTGGAACGTAAACTCTGTATTTGATCAACTCGTGGCATACAAGGAAGTCCTTGATGTTCAGATTGATGTATTCATGTACCGCAAGTTTAGGGTCAAGGTCGTTGTACCGTTTTTGGCCGAACAACGGCAGGGCTATAGTGATATTGAAGAAAGGGCAATCGATTACTCCAAGATGTTTGACTTTGCCGAGGCAAAATATCGTCCTCGTACGTTATCTCATATCGTACGCAACGCACCTGGAATACCGTCACCTACGTTTATTGGCCGTTAAACGGACCCGTTACGGGGACCCGCTAAGATACTTGGTCAAGTAAAACCACTGAGTATCAACCTTACCGCTGTTGTATTTTTTCTTCCCCCAGACTTTGGCCTTGACGACATCAAACATCTCTGGGTTCTTTTGCCACATATGGACGTACACGTCCTGATCCTTGCCGTAAAATAACCCCTTCTCTTCGAAATCTTTAAGAGCCTGCAGGTATTTCTGCGTAAAAAGAGACCATGCTGCAGTGTCTCCGGCCAGAACCCCACCACCAATGAAACGATCCATGATGTTCAGAATCGTAATTTTATCGGGAATCGTGACACTCGGCGTTGCTTCGGCAAATCGGAGGGGCGTCTCCAAGTTTTCAGGGCTTCGGAAACAGCCAATGTCGCACCACACGAAATGCGTGGAGCCATAGAGATTCCGCTCAATCGCTTTCTTTACAAACTCCTGCTTCAACGCCCAGATCACGTAGAGCTCAGGGCTGTGAAGAATGGCTTCTGGATCTTTTTCGAGCTGTTTCGTCCACATTTCCATCCACGCTGGCGTTGTCAGCTCAAAGGATCCAATGAGCGGCTTCTCGATGAACGTAACCTGCGTATGCTGTGCTTTAAATCTTGAAATGACTTTGGAATCCTCACAGAAACAGACTATGGGGCTGGTCGTCGAGACAAAAAAGTTCTGGATCCATGAGAGATACTCTCCGTATGTGTGTTTGGACTTTTCGAATTTGTAGAATGCTGTAACGACTGTCACAGACATTTACACTTCGTAAAGCAAATATACTTAAATGAAAATTTCTGTATTAATGCCTATCTATAACGGCATAGAGTTCCTCCAGGAGAGTCTTCCGTCGGTGAAACGGCAGACGCACAGGGATTGGGAGCTTTTTATCGGTATTAATGGCCATTCTGATCCGAAACCGCTCGTAGATACTGCAGAGAACCTTCGCAACGGCGATCCCCGCATCCGCGTCTTTGTACAATCCACAAAGGGCAAGTCCGACTCTCTGAACCACCTCATGCAGCACGTTACCGGAGAGTGGGTAGCTCTTCTGGACGTTGACGACATGTGGGATATCACGAAGCTCGAGGAGCAAATCAAGGCAATCCGCCCCGACATTGCAGCCATAGGAACACAATGTAGGTACTTTGGCGATCTTACCGGCTCTCCCGCGATTCCGACGGGTTACATCGATCCAGCCGTACTGAAGACGGTCAACCCGATCATTAACAGCAGTAGCCTCACTCGCAAAGAGTATTGTCGGTGGACAAATAAATGGCACGGCATCGAAGACTACGAGATGTGGATGCGTATCTGTATGTCTGGCGGAAAGCTCTTCAATATTCCGGCGGTTCTGGTATCCCATCGCATTCATCGCGACTCGGCCTTCAACGGCAAGAAGCAGGACGTGGAGGGGCTGAGGAGTTGGTTTAGAAGCTCTTCGGCGTGAAAAATTCCAGTAATCTTGCCGCCGTATATTGAAATAACATTTCCAGTCATACTTAATCGTACTGATCGGTCGTCGGTCGTGCTTTTTGGCTTTGTTTTATAGGATACGTAGCTGCCTACAAATGTAGCTTTATCTGCCCAGGAAGGTATGAATCTACTTATACCTGCATCTATAGACTGTCGCATAGTGTTTACATCTGTGATTCTCGGTCCATCTTTTACACTCGTAACAGTGTATATCTTTTCATCAATCGAATAAGGAAACACAGAGTAGTACTCGCCGTCCATAATTGTATACGCAAATGGTCGAGGAGTCTCTATCTTATAAAGAAGGGTTGTGAACGTTTCAAATGTTCCTTCTCCAAACGACTCTAAACGATTGTACGTGCAGTTAAGTACGAAATCGAACGGCGTATCAAAATATCCGAGGATGTTATCTATGCTTGAAAATGCCGGCGGATTTGATATACATACTAAATATTTACCCAACAGTTTCTTGAAATGTTCTCGTGCTTTATTGAAATCGATATACCGCTCTTTGGTTTTGAAATATTCAACACATACGCCTTTTATGTCTATAAGTAGTATATCTGTGGATGGATATAGTTCTTGAAATATCTCCATAAATTCCTTTACGTCGGTCTTTGAGCCTTGTTTGGCTATGAAATATACATTATCGATTATATCTGTCGACAGGTCTGGATACTCAGATTTAAACCGTACGTATCCTTCTTGGCACTCTTTGATTGTTTCTGGAGATCGAGGGTAATGGTAGCCCAAATGCAGTCTATTCTGATTCTTAGAGGAAGACCCTGCGAAAAATGTATTTTCCTTGTCAACGATTGTAATCTGATGTCCTTTCGACAGCAGATACGAGCCTAGATGACACCCGTACCATCCGGCACCTATTACAAGACACTTCATTACTTGTCTATATTTCTTTAATATCTGTGAATACCGAGTCTCCGGAAATCATATTTAATTGAATGCTCATATTAAAACTATGACATTTCTTACCGTCGCGTTAGTAAACACACCCGAATCCCCATGTCCATATACACACAATGCAGCTTGTATGGAATTTTTGAACGGATTCACGGAGTATGGGTTCAGAGTATCCGAGGCCAAGACTCTCGAAGATTGTCGCGATAAAACGATCCTGTTGTTTTCGAGCCACCGTGTAGATCTTGGGTATTTGAAATCTGTAAACACTGTTAATTCCGACGCTATATACATTCTGTGGTATTATCATGATCATTTAAGCAGTATTCCTTTCAAAAAGTTTATTTTGACAGGAGAGTACTTTTTCCATACTCCACGAACTGCAAGTCACTTGCGGTTTGATCGTATCAACAAAAGTATCGCAAATTTTGTACCCCTTATGTTTCGTGCAAACGATAGTCCTGGAACAATTGGAAGTGTTGAACTCCCACGTATACGCGACGGGGTATTCATGGGGACACCATACAAGTCCGACTGGGCATCTGGATTGAAAAATACCCTATATCACGATATAACCCGATCTGGTCTTTTGCCCTACGAGACTCGGAAACAGAATTACTTGACAAGTAAGGTTGCATTTGGATTCCACGATCCGAACAACATACTAAATTATCACGTAACACAGCGGGTATTCGAAGGCCTTGCGTATGGATGTATTGTTTTGAGTGATAACCCCGCTGCAACAGAGATGACTGGTGGTATTGTAGAATATGTCGCAGACAAGGCCGAGTTTTTACAGAAACTCGCGTATTTTCTCAACAACGACGATGCATGCAAGAAAAAAAGAGAAGCCGGATACGAGTGGGTAAAGAAATACGGCACAAATCGCTACGCGGCACTGCTCTTTTTGAAAAAAACGAATGAATTATTTGGAGCGAATTACGCGGAATCCGAATGAACAATAAATGAACGCTATTGTCGGATGGACGGGATTTGTCGGGTCTGAACTTATCGCCGAAGGCATGGACTTATACAACTCTTCGAATATCGAGAGCCTTCGAGGAAAAACATACGACTGTATATATTTCTCAGGGCTTCCTGCGGAAAAGTGGCGGATTAACAAGGATCCAGAACCGGATCGAAAGTTGGTAGAGTCTATACTCTGCATTTTAGAGACTGTTTGCGTCAAACGATTCGTTCTCATATCAACCATCGACGTCCTTGACAGTTCTGTGATCCAAGACGAAACCGGAACGCACTATGCTGCACATCCGTACGGATCTCATCGCCGTCGTATGGAGGAATGGGTTCAAACAAACATCGCGGACCACTACATTCTTCGCTTGCCCGCTCTCTTTGGAAAGGGTCTCAAGAAGAACATTCTGTACGACCTTATATTCCGGAACAATATCGAGCTAATTTCGCTGGAGACAGAGTTTCAGTGGTATCCCATTTCGCATATACTTCGGGATATCGATTTCTGTATCCGCGAAGGCCATAGACTCATCCATCTTGTCGACGTACCTCTTCGTACTCGCAGGATTGTGTCTGAATTCTTTCCAGAGTATATTGACGAGTGTAAGGGCACATCCACGTTACGCTACAACTTTACTACGTCGATTCAGAGGCCATCGTTCGATATAATCGCCGAGCTTGCGGCCTACATTTACTTCGAAAAAACATTGAACGGGGTGTCCCTCTCTGTATCCAATATGGCGTGGAAGCACCAAGATACCAGGGATGTTCTGTCGATACTCCGGAAATTTCGCATTGGCAGCGTCGAGGTTGCACCCACTATAGTCTCCGGCGATTGGGATACTCCATTTGATTACCCTTATCCGATCTCGAGCTTCCAGAGCATATTGTACAATACCGGCATACGTATATACGAAGACCCGGATGGCTTTGTATCGCACTACCGCAAGGTGGCGAAGCTGTGCAGTACTCACGGAGTTCGTTCGGTAGTCTTTGGATCACCCAATCAACGCCATGTGTCGACAGGTGTAGATATAGTTCCGTACTTCAAGACGATTGCCGATATTTCTCGTGAGTATTCGGTGGCCTTCTGTATCGAGCCAAATTCTAAAAAGTACGGATGTACGTGGTTGACCACTGTCTCTGAAGTTGTAGACTTTCTACAGAAGGTCGATGAGCCGGATGTAATAAAGCTGAACCTGGATACCGGAAATTACATCATGGAGGACGACACCTTCGTGTTTGATACAGAGAGTGTCAAATACATCGGCAATGTACAAGTTTCGAACGAACACCTCGAGCCACTCTGCGACATGACGGAGGAGAACAAGGCCAGGACCGCACGGGTTCTGAAAAATATAGCCAGCGTTGGATACTCTGGGTATATATCTCTTGAAATGAAAACCGCACCCACGTCAACTATCTACAGATCTGTGCAATTGTTTGCAGACCTTGCGTTGAATTAAACACAATAGCTATTTTAACGAAAGTGTAGGTTTAGTATAAATGTTAATCACAAAGGAGGACATTCTAAAGTACTTGAAATCTGCAAACATCGAACTACACGGAGCACTGCATATCGGGGCTCACGAATGCGAAGAAGTAGACGTGTACCGGTATTTCGGTATCCCCGACAAGCGGGTTATCTGGATCGACGCCCTACAGGACAAGGTCGATCAAGCGACGCGACGCGGAGTTCCTGGCGTCTATCAGGCTGTCGTATCCGACGAAGATGGGGTCACCGTCGAGTTCAAGCGTACCAACAATGGCCAGTCTTCAAGTATTCTCGAATTCGGAACACATGCGGCTCACTATACGTGGTGCGTCGTGACCGACCGCTTCGAGATGAAGACGACGACGATCGATACATTCTTGAAGACGCACAATCTCAACCCCGCCAACTACGATTTTTGGAACTTTGATATTCAAGGAGCCGAACTAAAAGCACTCAAGGGGGCTGAGAACGCTATTCGCTACGCAAAGGCGATTTACCTTGAGGTCAACGTCGAGGAAGTCTATAAAGGCTGTGCCCAAATGTCCGAGATAGACGAATACCTTGCCGCGAGGGGATTCAAGCGGGTATTGACGTCGTTGGTAAAACAGGGATGGGGAGATGCACTGTATGTACGACCTCGTCTTGTTCTAGACGTCGGTGCCAACGTAGGCAAATACGCACTTGCGAACAATCGTAATGATACGGTGAAGATTGTATCTGTCGAGGCATCGCCCATCACGTACGACATTCTCAAGAAGAATCTGAAGGGGACTACGGTAGAAACTCTTAACTATGCGGTATCAAGCACAACCGAACCATCCATTCGCTTCCATCACTGCCATGCGGCAGATACAATTTCTACGACAGATATTGCGTGGCTGACCTCTCCGGATTCTCGTTTCGGAAACTACGGGTCATCGATCCAAACCTTTGACGCTCCTACAATTACGTTGGACGCTCTCATCCAGAGGTATTGGATGCCAGATATAATTAAAATTGACGTAGAAGGTGCAGAAGACGACGTGGTTGCATCGTTGACTCAGAAAGTGCCTATGCTCTGCTTCGAATGGGCCGCAGAGTGGGAGGCAAAGACCCTCCGTGCCATCGATAATCTACACGCACTTGGGTTCACAAAGTTTCATATTCAAGATAAGGACGACTATACCTATTTCCCCAAATCATTATTTCTATCATATGCGGATGTAACAAATATCATTAAACAAAAAGTGAAAAAGGTCGATTGGGGGATGCTATGGGCTGTTTAATCTGTGAATTCCTATTGTTCTGATAATTTATGAGGTTTTCAACAGTCTAGCTCTTTTAATTTGTGAATAGCTTCTTCCAACTTTTGTCGAAGCGTCAAAGCCTTCGAAGATGACGACTTCCACTTGATGTTTCGGGTTTTTATGTCTATACCAAAGCGATCGCCATGTGCACCGCTTGCTTTGATATACCAAACGTGCTTAGGTAGTTCCTCAAGAGTTATTCCGCATCCTTCTGGAAGTTCCGATCGCCGTGCTCTTCCTCCTCCTCTGTTCGTGTTCTGAATCGACTGACTGACAATCCGCAGATTGCTCTTCCGATTGTCTAGGCCGTTTCGGTTGATATGGTCTACACTTTCGGTCGTTCCTTTACCAGGAAAGGTTAATCGGTTCATGATGAAGTTGTGTAGGTAGAGGATTTTACGACTTCCGTTTACAGTTATTTGGCATCCTACGTAGTTTCCGCCTGAAGCAGCGTACCAATGCCGCGTTCGAACTTTTTCCAAATCTTCCTTATCAATCTTGAATACAAATGGGCTTCCTTTCGATGTAATCGTTCCTTCTACATAGTCTTCGACGTCTCTATATACAATAGGTACCCCCTTACGTCCAGCCCTTCCGCTTGATTCCCCCTCAATGGTGATCGTTGTCATATGATCAACATTGCGGATGTTTTCACCGCTATTCATTTTACTTTGTTATATTTGTATCACCACCCATACCCTGTAAATAGTTGGGAGGTTATTAGTTGCTATATGCCAAGCCTCCCATGCCGCTCATCACGCGAAGCACGTTGTAGTTAACCGCGTAGATGCGGACCTTGGCCGTGCGCTGGTCACGCACCGTGTTGACCGATAGCGTAAGGTTGAGCGTGGCCTTGTCGATACGCGAGAAGTTGCACGTGCCGCTGGGCTGGTGCTCCTCCGGCTTGAGTGCGAAGGAGTACACGTTGATGCCCGTCGACGGCGTGCGGGTGTGGTGCTGCCACGGCTGGACC
>Ga0247723_1001860_pt1 | contig 11866 bp, 16 predicted proteins | sample MSEWelMarce5H_FC_FD_189079 | JGI IMG/M metagenome (GOLD analysis project Ga0247723, IMG submission 189079) | Subsurface sediment microbial communities from gas well in West Virginia, United States - MSEEL Well Study Marcellus 5H_FC | ecosystem: Environmental > Terrestrial > Deep subsurface >...
CTTGTTGCGCTGTCGATTGTGCGCTGTGTGATCTGTTTGGCTTCCTCGTAACTAAAGTCATAGCTACGATTCATCTTTTGATCGACATATATGACGTGCGCCGTCCAACTCGTGTCGAAGTTGTCTTCCATACACGCCAATGAGTACGCCGCGAGTTGCTCGCGGTAGTTCCGCACTTGGCCTGTCTTGATGTCGGCGACCCACTTCTCGGCTTTACAGACCGCGTCAGCCGTGCCGAGCTTACTAAGTCCAGGAACTGCCATCGCCAAGTACTCTTCGCGAGTCTCGATGAAGGATCCTTTTGCAAGGCGTGTTAGTTCCTCGACTCCGTAGGAGATAGCACCGGCGTCTTCGCCGACTATTGCAACGTCATTTTCTGCCGATATCAGATTTCGGATCGCAGCGTCTACCGCTGTTCCGCGCTCTGCTGCCGCACTCGTGCCGCTTGCGCCTTCAAATAAGGCGCACTCTGCAAGCTTGGGCAGGCTGCTAGGTGATATTTCTTTACTCATTTTATTTCAATTCCTTAAGGTATAAGTGCCGTTACAAATAATGGGTATTATTTGTCACGAGTTCGCCTTTCTCCACTCGATAGCCGTGTTGACGAACTGATCGACGCGAAGCGCAACGCGGTGCAGATACTCTGGTGCGCAATCGCGCCACGTCTGTTCGCTCGTCAAGACGCCGCGACCGAGCAGGAACTGATTGACCGCGCCTTCGTGCTCTGCGAGCCGTGCTTGCCATCCGACCATTTCGTCGGTTACGACGATATGGTTCGGCGTTGCAACGGCCTCGAACAAGTGAGCAACCGATGCCCACTCCAGCGGTAGTTCCTCCGATAGGCCGGATCGCGTCTTCGCATCGTAGGCCGCGCTGTGCGTGGTTAACAAGATGCGTTCTTTTCCGCCAATGCCTTTGCCCTTGCCGCTGTCGCTTGTGCTTACCTTTGTCTTGAATCTCAAAAACCAAAGTTCGTCCGCGAACTCCTTGAGTAGTGGTGAGCTTTGTTTGCTTAACTTCAACTCGTATCGGTCGTAGGCCGCGAGTGCGTCTGGTGCTTCAAATCGCACTATTTTCGAGTGCGCGATAAGAACCACGTTCTTGCCGGCGTCGATGAGTTGGTCGATGCTGGACAGCATCCGGCTCATGCGCTCCGCTACCATCACCCATCCCTTACCGAATCCAAAGTCTTCGACGCTAGTCTTCTTGGTGCTGGCGAGCAGGTCTTCAACGCACAGGCGTTCCGCCCAATCTGCCGAGTCGATGACTACGGTTTTATAATCGGTCGCTTTGGCCTCAGCCAATGCGTCCGTGAGTTGCTTCCAGCTGTTGATCTCGCAGCGGTCAACGTCAAGATGTGACGTGCCTTGCTCGATGTCCAAGAACAACGGACGTGGGAACTTGGCCGCGAATGTGCTTTTTCCTACGCTCTCCACTCCGTAGATGACGACGCGCTGGGCGCGTGTTTGCTTTCCTTTTGTTATTTTCATTTTCTATTTTCCTTTTTGTTGTGCTGCGAATACGGCCACAGCGAGTGCCGCCCACGAGTGGGATTTGATGCCGTATGTTGGCCCCGGCTTGGCCTTTGTTCCCTGCGGCCCGACTTTGTCGATCAAGGCTTGCCTAATGTTGGCATCCTTGGCTCGCATCGTTCCACAGAGAAAAAGTTTAATGTCTTTTCTGAAAATTAGTTCCACGTCCACCCGTGCAACTTCGATGAAGCGTCCGATCCAAACGCACGTCTCGAATGTGCTTGCGCCTACCGCCATGCCGTAGCTGGCGATCATCTCGCAAGCGCAACGATCGTATTCGCGACCGATGAGAACTTGGCGGATCTCGGCATTCGGAAGGTGGCCGTGGTCAACTATTTTTTGTTGGTCGAATTGGACGAACGCGGTGTGGGTCGTTCCTGGATCGAGTGAGAGTATCATTTTTTAATGCCCTTGTTTTTATTTTGTCTGCTGGGAGTGCTAAGACGTCGCAGATGCCTTGGAATGCTTTTGACTTTATAAAGTGGATCGCTGATTCGCGGTCGAGTTCCTGATGCTCATTTAGCTGTCTGCTCAAAAAGACCTTCTCGCTTTGCAGATCGGCAACGGTCTGTTGTATCATCCCACACAATAAATTGCGCGTAAAGGTGCATTCCGCGTCATGTAGTTCTTCGGCGGTCACTAGCGGCGCTCCCGTTTGATCTGGCGGTTCATCCACCATTTGCGGGTTTGCTCCAGCTCGCAGGTTGCTTTGATGTTGCCGATTAGGTATCCCCCTATGAACGAGCAGATCATGCAGGTAGCGAAGATGGCTAAGAAGGTTAGTGGTTCCATATATAAAAATTACTTAACGACAACGCAGTTGATTCGGCGGTCGTGCCGGATGGAGGGTTGAGTTGTTCCAAAGCGTTTGGAGACTGTCTTGCCAGTTTTGATCCAGATAGATGAGCAGTCTTTGGTTTGATACTTTGCGCCGATTTCTAGTTCTTTGATTTTCATTTTCTATTTCTATTTTTGTTTCTTCGTCAGCGGTCTTCGCTTTCGATGGACAAACATTCTTTCATCTCCGCAAAGATGAAAAGAAAAAAAATCGCGAAGTGCGAAAATAAATCTGTGGAAAAAGTCTTTACAAGCACGCTCAACCAATGCTGGAGCGGCTCTGCGGGCTTATTTTATTTTAAGATCGGGCGGTATAAATTTACCGAGCGAACGCCTTGATTCGTCTGAATCATTGTTTTTTTGACTTCCAGAATGCCTTTTCTGACGGCCAATTCAACTCGGCAGCCTGTCGATGCTATTGTTGTTTTGGATTCGTCCGAAATAGCTCGGATGCTCTTCCATCCTTGCTCCGAAAGCTCTTTCTCGCTTTCGACTTTTGTCGTTTCGTAGAAAGCCTCCCATGCTTTTTCTACATTGGCAACAGCCACGGCTGATTTATTTTTCGTTCGCATAAATTTACGGTAATGGAATTGTCCTTGTAATGCCCGAACGCAAATCCCTGCGACCATGCGAATGTAGCTCTGCGCGTCGAAGCGTATTCCATATCGAAACGGGCCAGCATTCCTACGCAGTAGCCGCTTGCGCCTTCGAGCGTGCGTGCGCGTTCCCAGCCGACTCGGTGCAGGTGAGCCAGAACGCATTGCCCATATGTCTCCGCGTGGTCGCGGATCGCTTGCACGTTGTACATATAGCCGTGGATAAATTTGCATCCACCTAGTTCGTAAAAGCTCCGAATATGATACGGGTATAATTTTGCTTTTAATTCCTTCGCGGTCTTTTCGATGGCTTGGATCGTGAGCGTAGCGGCGTGAGCCGCTAGAGCGTTGGGAGAATTGGCGAGTTTGTAGAGCCGGGCTTCGTGGTTGCCGTAGAGAATGTGTTGCGGACGTAGTTCGTGCAGGAAATCGATACCGGCGGAAAGATCGTCGCTGATGCTCGCGGCGCGGTCGCTTGAGTTCGGGTCGGAGATAGCACCAGAGCGAAACGCTGCTAGGTCTAGGAAGTCGCCAAGATGGATGGTCGTGTCTGGTTTCCAGCGTTCCTTGAACAAGAGGACGGCCTTGCGTGCCTCTGGGTCTATTTGATCGCCATGAGAGCACCCGACCGCCATCCATTTTTTCCATCCCTTCATATCAGCTCTGGAATGTTTCGGTCACTCCGTTCCTTCCATATCCAAGCACGGACGGCCTCCATAGTGTCTTCGTCGAGTTTTGCAAACTCGCCGCATTCGTGTTTTAAGGCGCTCCGAAGCTCTTGGTCGATGTCATCAAGCAGGATTAAAATATCAAGCCCTTTGCAGGCCACCTCGTGCTCGTATCGCTCGGTTTCGTCAAATTCAAGTATCAGTTTCATGCTTCTTCGTCCTCCTCTTCTTCTTCTGCGTCTGGGAATAAAATGCTGAATGAGTCGCCCGCTAGTCCTTCGACGGCGTATTTGTTGCCGAATACAAACTCCCCGTGCATGGTCTCCCCGCCTTGTTCCCATGATACGATGGTAAATCCGCAATCATAATGCTCGGACAGGATGCGCTTCGCTTCCGCAAGTGCCTCCGTGCGCTCAGACTCAACCGTCGGTTGTTTTCGTTTTTTCAAGCAAGAACGTCTATTTTTTTAGATACTCGGTTTCGTAAATTGGCGAGCATATCGCGCTCGGTCATTCCCTTCGCCCAATGCGGACGCATCTGATAGTGCGGTTCGTCAACAAATTTCCAGTCGCCGCCCCATTCAAGGCCAAGGCTTTTGCCAAGCGTGCCGAGTTCGTGATACAGCGGGTGCTCTCCGCAATATTCTTTGCCGCGAAAAATACCGATATCGAAAGCGATGCCGAAATTATGATTTGAGTGGCCAGCAGACGCCATCGTGATTTTCTTCCCTGGGGTTGTGCGGCCCCGCGCATAGATCGCATCTTGCTCCATATAGGAGCGGGTTCCGCTGATAATCTTCACGTCGCAACCCACCTTTGCAGCGATGACCTTTGCAACGCCTAGAAAGGCGCGTGCGGCCTTTTGAGCTTCGGGGTGGAGCGTTGCTAGGTTTATCTCGCTTCGCTCGTCGAACGTCATTTTTTGAGTCCTTGGATATCCGGCAGTTGGTAGCAGAGAGTTCCGTAGTCAGTCTTCAAACAGACGGACGGATTTTGAAACCCAGAGCATGAGGTGAGAAACGCCATGCCCAAGAACGCAAATGAAAGCAAGACCATCCAGAGTGCAATTTTTCGAGCGTTCATTTTTCCTTTCGGAAGATTTCGATGAGTCCGATTATCGCCGCAAGTGCCGAGCCGATGGCATCCCACCTAGACGGGTCTAGGCTTATGCCCACCAAGCTGCCGATGATTGCAATCCCGCGAATGGTGGACGGTTCCTTCAATTTAGAGAGTAGTGTTTTCATGGTTTTTTTGCTTTCAACATTTTATACAACGAGACCGCACCGATGCAAATTCCGAGCAATAGAGAAGCGATGCGAAGCCACGCCTCGACTTCGGAGAAGGATATGAGCACCGCCATTGCTGGTGCGCTCGTTCCAATGAACGTATGAAAAGCATGGCTGTCCATTAGCTCAATCCGCCTTGCGAAATCAATTCTTCGGTAAGTGTGCATGGTTGAAGGATTATCGTGCTTCGTTCGCCGCCGGTAGTTAGTTCGATCTCAATCTCGGTAGTTACCGATGTGGCGTTGAGAAGCAGATCGCGCACGCCGAACGTGTTAAAATCGACGGCGGCGGTCTTGCCGGGTGCTGCGGTCAAGCCGCTTTGCACCTCCAAAGTTGGCAAGTCGGTAAATCCCTTGTTGCCGCCGAAATTAATATCGTAATAACTGTTCTGAACTCCGACAACGGTCGCGTTTCCTGTGCCGATGCTGTCAAGTGCTTGCAAAGCCGTTTGCAGTTGCGCGGCGGTTGTGCTTGCGTCGAGCGGATCGGTCTGCCGAAGGACGGTTGTGGCAATGCTGCCTGTCGTCACCGTGCCTGTGCCGGTCGTGATCGCGACTGCGCCTGCCGTTACGCCTAACAAAAACTCGGTGGTCTGTGGAATTGAGCGAACGAAATATTGCACGCCTGCCGTGTATCCGGTCAACGCCGTGAAGCCTGTTAAAACCACAGGCTGGGCGAGCGTCAGTCCGTGGTTAGTTGCCGAAATGAATACGCCGTCTGTGACCGTGCTAGCGATATCCACGTTGTAGCTCGGAGCCGTTAAGCGGAAACTGCCGAGATACGGAGCGCGTGAAAATGATAGACGCTGGATTTCGTTGTTGAGTGTCGAGCCTGTTACCGTGGTTGCCACGCTGACCGTCATTGCCGTTCCGAGATCAGTCCACGTTGGCTCGTAGACTGCTGGAGCAAGGCGAAGCTGAAGCTCTTGAATTTCGGCGTTGGTGGCGTCTCCTGCGATGCGCTCGTCGATGAGAGCGGTCGTGGTTGGAATTAACCTGGCAAAGTTGCCGGTGATCGCGCCTTGAGTGCCTGCCGAGTTAAACGAGACAACGAAGTTTGTTGCCATCGTGCCGTCTACGGTGACCGATCCTGCGGCGGTGATCGTCGAGAGTGAATTGAGAGCGGACGAGATCGCGCCTGCGGTCGCGCTGAAGCCTATTGCCCCGCTTGTCTGGCCTCCGAAGGAGAGAGTAAACGTGCCGGATGCTGGGACGCCTGTGCGGCTTCCTACGCCAAATTTTACGCTAGTTCCGGTGTAGTCGATCACGTTGAACGGAGTCGTTATGTTGCCCGTTGCCTCCAGAAAATACAAATTGATCGCGCCGTTGTCGCCCTTGACGAAGCGTTGCGTTGTAGCCGGGGCAAGACTCGTCAAGCTCGTCGCCAGCCTGCGGTTCGTGGTGTCAATAAAAAGATCGCGTGCCATTTATTCGGGTGTTTTGTCAACAGCTTGCCACTTGCCTATCGGGCAGGCTTCTGTTGCCATGCGGAGCTTTGCCCAGGTCGAGCACCCGCACTTGCGGCAGCGGCCCGTGCCGTTTAACGCATTTGCATCCCACTCTGGACAAGCGCGGCACGTTGCTTCGCGACTGGCGAGTGCTTCTGGTGGCGTTGTCGCGAAGCCTGCGCGAGCGAAGCGATGCGCGGCGTTGCCGAAGCGGTGCGCGGCGTTGCCGAAGTGTGCGAGCATTTGGGCGCGGCGTTCGGCGATGTGTGGCGGGAGCGTCATGTAAAGACAAGGTTGGGAGGAGGAACTGCTGCATACAGATCGCCAGTTAAATACCAATACACATATTCGCCTTCGCCGTTTATTGTAAATGTCCCGTTTTGCGTTGGGGCTTCTGTGCAAACTTGACCATCACCCCAAGCTGCAAGTCCGCTACCATCATAATTAATGTAAGTCTGGGATAAGCATCCGGTTGTTCTGTCGTAAACAAGTTCTACAAAAAAATCAACCTCTTCTGGGTCGTTATAGAAAACCGCGTACCATGCATCAAATCCGAAGGTTGGGTTATAGTTGGGTATAAAAGTATCTGCAGAATACCCAAGAATTGTCACCGTATCAATCGTTGCGTTTGCAACAAGCTCACGAAGTGCCTGCGGGATCGAAATTACGAAGCACTCCTCACACGGGTTACAACACGCGCAATTCACAGCGCGAAGGCCGCCGTCGGTTTTTGTCTTGATCAAGCCAGCTGGTGTGCGGCCTAGGATCATGGGCATTCCTCGGTTGCGATCCATTGGATCACGCCGGTTATCGCTCCGAGTACGTATGTGCCCGACGCTGGAGGGTCTGGTAAATATGTTTTCCAAGACATCTCTCCGTCCTCCGAAGCGAGCACATTGTTCCCTTCAATGATCGCAGGTATTTTGAGTCTTCGCCCTTGGTGGCCGTTTGCGCCTGCAAACTCTTGGACTAAAGTTGCGTCAGCGTCCAGCGCGGCCATAACGAAATTCTTGTCGAGGTCTTCGGCGCGGATTTGGTATGGGTAGCCGCCAGCGGCGGGGGTTCCACCCTGCGCAACCAAAGTTGAAAACATATTTGGAAATGTCATATTTTAAAACAATGGGCCTTCATCGAATCTGTTACCAAAGCCTGTCGCAACGACGGCAATAACAATTGAGTCAAATTCCCCGAATGAAGTCACTTCATACAATTCGATTAAGCTGTTTAGTGTCGGATTATATTGCTCAACTTCAGAAAAATCGAGGTTATATATTTTAGGTGTAACACTGCCCGGTATGCCGAATTTATCGCCTCTTTTAATAACAAACCTGTAAGTTACAACGTCGAAAAGTTTTTGTGATTTAAAATAATCAATATCAACGCCTGCACCTTTATTGTAATAATATGCGACATAATAATCCCCCAGTCTTTTGCTAATTTCAACGACTCCGCTTGTACCGACGCGACCGTACGCGGTCACGGTCGCTTTAATAAATCCGTTTCCCATGTCTTGATAGTCTGGGGATGGGAAAATGTAGGCGTCATCCATGCAAGGAGTTGCATCATCGAGTATATCTCCTTCATTAAAACTCTGGTAGTTTGCCTTTCCGTCATTTCGGCAAATGTAGTCCTGCGTAATCATACATAGCCCGTTGCGGAATGTTTTAACAAGACGATTTGCTTGTGGTATCCAATCCACTGAGCCGTGGTACGTGTAGTTGACTTCCATAAAAATCCTTTAAATTAGTGCTGCGGTTGGCAGTTTCGGTTCAATTTTTTCAACGGCGGTCTTGATCGCTTCGACTGCGGTTTTAATCATTTCGAGCAATCCGGTTGCGCCCGACTTCGCGGCAACGTCAAGCTCGATGCCGTCCTTTACCGAGTCGCGCAACCCTTTAACGCTCTTTTCTGCGTCAAGCGTGGTGGGTATTGAGCCGAATGCCGATTTAGTCTCCGCCTGCGCTTTTTGGTATTGCACAACCAAGTCGGCTGTTAGTGGATTTCCGCCCAAGAATTTGATTATTTTTTGGATTTCTTCTTGCCCTTTTGCTGAGTCGATGGGGCTTTTAGAAAGATCAGTTTTCACTCCGTTTAGATATGTCACAACGGCTCGGATTTGCTCTTCTCCTGTCTGCCCGATTTTGTCCAAGTTGAGCTTTTTAACAAGATCGGGGAAGCTCTTTTGGGCAAGATCAGTTCCAAGCAATTTATCCATCGCCTTCAATTCATCTTTCGCTGCTTTTGCCGAGTTCATCGCCTTATCCAACGCTTTAATCTCTTTTATATTTGAAAGAGTGTCGGCAAAGCCTGTTGCCGCTTTTAGGCTAAGATGCAATTTCTCTGCGTTTTCTGCGGCCTTGAAAAACAACTGATTTCCGTCCTTGTCGTATTGCTTTATGTTTGCGGAGTTGGTTGCGGCGATGGCCATGTTGGTCGCAAAGTTCTGCGCCTGGGCCTCTCCTAGTCCTGCGGCTAATGCTTTTTGATAATCTTCAAGCCATTTTTTTTGCGCGTTTAATTGCTCTATGTGCTCTGTATCTCCAGCTGCTTGCGCTGTCGCAAACTCAAGCTGGAATGCAAGCTCTTGTTGCTTCAGCGCATTTTGTTCGGCTTGCTTTGTTGCTTTTTCTGCATCAACCTCAGCCGCCTTTGCTTGGTTTTTTTGATATTCGTCGAAATATTTCCGCGCCTCTTGCTCTGCGGCGGCTTGCTCTTTTGTTGTATCGCTAACAGCTGTTGTCTGATCTTCTTGTGATTTTGTGATGCTTTGCGTAAGTCGATCAATTTCCTGCTGATGTTTTTCTAAGTCGGTAAACAACGGCGGAACGTCAGCCATATTTTGCTTGAAGTTTTCTGGAATATTGCCCATCGACTCGCCAGCCTTTTCTGCTGTCAGTTCAGCATGAATTGGTATTGCATCCAGCGAACGTTTAACTTCGGTTGCCGATGTTTCCGCTTGATACCTAAACGTGTCTGCCATTCCAGATTTACCGATGGCATCCATGAAATCAGCCATCACCAAATACAATTTTTCAGATATATATCCTGAAATCAAGTTTGCGAAATCTTGGAACAAAGCAACCAACGGCCCACTTGATGCGAATTGCTCCATTATGAAATCTCCGGTTGTCTTAAACGCCGCGACCATGTTCGCGTAAACGTTGTTCGCTGTCTCTTTGAATTGAATCTGTATTGCTTGTGCAACGATTTGAAATGCCGTTCCCATTTCCCCTGCGTCAATGGCATCTACTGCCGCTTGAAATCCCTTCATTCCCTCGCCTGCGCCTGTGAAAAATCCTGCTAGGTCTTGCCCTAGTTTTGTAGCATCAATGCGGGTCAGCGCGGTTGTTAGAGCGTCTAGTGCAGGCTTAACTTTGTCGATAATTCCTGCCGCAAATTCTACGAATTTACCACCGATGACCGTCAAGTTGTCGCTAATTTTATCAAACTGAGCGGCTCCCGCTTTCATCACTTCTGGCAACGATCCAAGTTGAGCCTTTGCCGTCTCAAGCTCGCCATCCATGTTTGCAAATACCTGGTTCAATGCACCGCCAGATTTTCCGAATATCTCCATCGATACGGCGGCACGCTCCGCAGGATCGGGAATGCCGGCAATCGCTTTTCCTATTGCGCGGAGTTGCTCATCCGGCGAAAGGTCTTGAAGCGTAGAGAGTGGGATGCCCAGTTTTGTAAATGCGTCAGCGGCCTTGCTTGTGCCGTCTCCAGCGTCAACGATGGCTTTTTGCATTTTGTTGAGAATCGGGCCAAGAGAATCGGCCCCAACTCCTGTGTTCTGAAAGGCTCGCTCCAAGAGCATGACTTTATCGACAGCCACGCCTGTGCGGTCTGAAAGCTCTGCAAGCCTGCCACCCATATTCAAAGCGTCTCCGAAGCTCTGCACGGTCTTCTGGGCGACAGCAAATGCCGCATCAATCGCTGCCGTTCCGAGTTTAACTGCCGCCCCTGCAATTCCTGCGCCTATTGCTATTTCGCCAAATCCTGTTTTACCCTTTTTACCAGCGTCTTCGGCTTTATCGCCAGCCGTTTTCATGTCCTTGCCTAGCTCGTCCACTTTTGGCGATGTCGCGGCAGACGAGTCTCCGATGGCCTTGATGTTTTTCTCCATCGACGTAACTTGCCCGATGCGCTTCATCGTGCTTTCGAGTTCGGTCATGGAAAGCTCACCGCTGGATACCTTTCCCTTGAGCTGGGTAAGTTCGTCCTGAACGGCCTTGAGTGTCTTTTCAAGTCCTGTATCTGTTGCTCCAAATTCTACGGTTACGTCTGCCATTTTATTAAGTTTCTAAAAGGGTTTTTTGTCTCTTTTTTAGGATCATGTTCATCTGGTTTCGCATCTTTACGACCACAACAGCGGTTGCATTATCCTCTTCGCTCTTTGGAATGACGTTGCTTGCCCACGGCACATTGTTGGTCAGATGCACACGAGGATTCTTAATATCGCTCGTCATATCTTGGACTTTACCCGACCCGCTTCGCATCGCCTTTTTTACCCAAGGTGGGAAGTTCGCAAGCAAACCTCCCTTGTTCACTTTTTTTAGCTGTGTCGCGCAATCTGCCCACCCACCCTTGCTGATGCCGACTCGCTTTTGCACTTCTGAAATGTATGTCTCTTGATCCGATACGGACGCGATAAATAGCTTTGATCCTCGTGACTTTGTGCGGCCTGTCGTTTTGTTCCGAGCCTCGTTGTGAACGGATTTCATTTTGCTTGCGCCAATGACTTCCATTCCTGTCCACTTATTCAAAAAGCCGATGTTGCGAAGGATCATTTCGACAATATCAAATCTGCCGCTTTTTATCAAAGCCTTGAGACGTGCTTTGATCCTTTGTGATCCGACTCTGTCAGCGTATTCGTCAAGTTGCTCTGTGTTTTTAATAATCTTGCCGATGTCATTTTTGACGCGAATAGTTCCAGACGTTTGCTCCGCCCCGAAAGGCTGCGTCCGCCTCGCCAGCTCTACGCAAAGAAGGCGAGCATTGAGCGAGACGGCGTCAGGAATCGTGACCTCGCGAATGGTCGCGTAGTCCGTCATGATCTGCTCAAACTTCACGCTTTCAAATTTAAACTTTGCCATATTTTGCGAGTGTCGCCTCTATGGTGGCGAAAGCGTCAACATCAACAGCGGAGTTGTTGCGAGACCACGGGCGGTGGATGCCGTTTGCGTAGTCGTCAGCCTGGAGCAACTGCAAGCCCACGGCGAATGGAAGCTCTTCGAGTATGTGAGCGAAGCCCCAGCCGGTCAGCTTGACGAGTCGAAAAACGTAAGCCGCAAGCCAGTTGGGGCCGTTTAGTTTCCCGACCCCGATCCTTCTTTTGATTGAGTTGCCGATGCGTTGTAAAGCTCAAATGCAGCGTTCATCGCGTCCGTCATTGCCGATATTTCAAGGTGGTGGATCATGTTGTTTTCGATCCACGAATCCACGGCGTTGATGAATGCGCTCCGGTCATTGACGACCGAGCGAATCGCGCTGTACGGCTC
>Ga0247723_1001862_pt1 | contig 11851 bp, 19 predicted proteins | sample MSEWelMarce5H_FC_FD_189079 | JGI IMG/M metagenome (GOLD analysis project Ga0247723, IMG submission 189079) | Subsurface sediment microbial communities from gas well in West Virginia, United States - MSEEL Well Study Marcellus 5H_FC | ecosystem: Environmental > Terrestrial > Deep subsurface >...
CTATCTTGAAATGTTTCCAATGAGTGGATAATAGTTGTGTGGTCTCTATTTAAAATTTTACCGATGTGTTTTAAAGTGTGACCAAACTCTCTTTTCATAACCGCAACAAAAATAAATCTAGCATCGATTACTTCTCTATCTCTAACTCTTGATAATATTTGAGAAACGGTTACACAGCAGTTATTAGCAACTATATCGAGTATTTCATCTTTTGTTATTCTATCCCTTTTAAACCTTCTTAATTTTTTATATTCATCGGTATTTTTCATGCCAGGGTAAACGTAGGGACTGATGTTCTCTATCATATTTTATTGTTTTAGAGTACAAATATATGTGGTTTTTTAGAATATTCCAAAAATATTTTAGAAATTCCCGAATAAAAATTGGTAAACTACTTCGGGTATTTGGGTACAAATTGATTGTGCACCCTGATTGTCAGTACATTCAATATGTGGTAAATTTTTAATATAACTCCTCATATATTTTGGAGCTCTGTTTAATCTACCGACAATATAGTCTCTTGGGTATAGTTTATCAGCTTCATAAAATCCTTCTGATATAACTCTTTGGTACTGAGACTCACTTACAATTACTTTCATACCTATAAATATTACCCTCTTGGCGTTTCTGCACTTGGACCTCCGTTTCTAATATAATAACTTTCTCTATTGTGTTCGATAGTTTCTGGAATTGAGTTGATTTCACCTGAATTCCACATCATTCTATCTATTATTGTGTCTGATTGGGGGTCCGCAGCATTTTCGCTATCCTCGTATTCCCTTTCTTCGGATCTTTCCTCTAACATTTCTTCCGTCGGGTCATTTTCTCTTCTAATCGCGGCACCGATTCTATTACTTAATCGTCTTTCAACAGGTTGTTCAACTGGTGTTGGTTCATATAACGCACCACTCCTATATAACCCACTATGTTTTAAAAGAATATCTTCTTTAGTTCTTTGGTCATCATCCAATAGATATCGATTTGTTTTAGCGTTTTTGGCCATCGATGTCTCACCAATTATTTTTCTTAACTCATCGGTTAATTCAGTTTGTAATGAATCAACACGACTATCTTTTTGATTCCAAAATGAAAACTCTTGGTCATTTTTATCTAATGAATAAAAACTAGCGACTTTATATCCTGTCTTTTTATTAATACAATAAATTAAAACACCTTTAGAACTATACTTAATAAAGTATTCAGAATTGTTTGATTGAGTTGTACACCATTTAGTGTTAGAACCATATTTTTTAGATGCTAAATATGTTAATGGTCTAACTAATAACCACTCATCATTTTCATAAACTTTAATGATTTGATTTTCCAAGTCCTTAGTCTCTACCTTCATATCGGCAATACTAACAGCATTGATAACATCCTCAAAATTTTTATATCTACTTAAATCATTTTGTTCAATTAGATTTCTCTCATTGTAATCACAAAATTTCTTAAAGTTTATTAAATCTTGAACATTAAAAAAACTATCAACAAATTTATACAACAACATTAATTGGATTTCACTAAATTGATTTAGTTTTTCCGCACTAATGAATGTAAATTCAGTAGTTAATGTTTCCTTAATTTCTTTAATATGTTCTTTTATATTTGGCGTACTCTTCATTAGTTTAAGTAACAAATCAGTATACTTAGATTTTCCCTCAGGACTAAACAATTCAAGTACAGTAACCAAATTTAAACTGTTGTCAGGATTGGTTTTTAATTCCTTAATTTTTGACATTTTTTTTTATTTTTAATTTATATAAATAAATTCTGATTTTTTAAATTTTTTTTTCAGTTGGTAATCATACTCCCAATTTTCAATAATCTGTTCTGCTTGGGATTTGTGTTGAAATGGATAATCACCAGATACCCAAACCTTAAAAGGTAATGTACCCATACTTGTTTTGAACCAAACTCTTTGCTGTGGTTGATACATTTTGGTACCATTGATAAAATAAGTTTCAATTCGATACTTTGGTTTTGCTTCTAATGTTACCACTCCCAATAACATTAAAAATATAGTTAACTTTTTCATACTAATAAAATTTTCTCATTACTTCAATAACATCCCAAGCATCTTCAAGTGCGTTATGGGTAACAATACCTTCAACACCCGCACGTTCTTTACAAGTTGTTAAGTTTGGTAGTGATGTGTCGTTCTTCCAATCAACCATCAAGATTGCTGGGTCCAATACTCTTTGACGAGTACGAATTAACTTTTGCCACCAAGGTAGTTCTTGTAAGAATAGTTTATCAAATGTTCCAAAGTTTTTACCTGCAACATTTAATGTAATTGGTTTGGTTCCACTATTAATCATTGGTCTGTGTACACCATCAACAACTTCACCATAACCACCACTATTAGTAAGTCCGTGACCTAATCCATTCTTATCTAAGAAACAATAAAACTCTTTAATGACATCATCTTTCTCATAGAAACTATAATCAGTATGTGTATTCATTAGATTTCTCTCGAAATCTGTACCTTCAAGATAATCACCAATCATTTCAATGATTTCTTTATTCATTGTAAGTGCTCGAGGTGAACCAGTGATTTCATTTTGAAGAATAATCGCATTGAACTTAGGACATTCCTCGTATGGTAATTTCTTTTCAGTATTTTCGATGATTGCACCGATAGATAATACTTTGTGTTTCTCATGGTCAAGACCAGATGTCTCGATGTCTATTGATACGTAAATCATATAAAAAGATATTTGTATTTTAATGTGTCTAAATTATTTAACTGAACCCATTCTTCTTTGAGTCCGTGACCAAAGGTATCAACCCCTTCAAATGTCCAAATTGGATTATACCATTCTAATGGTCCACCTTGTCTAAATACTTTTCTAAAGTTACCATCATCATATACAGGAACACATTGGTCTTCATAGTATTTAATCAGTCTTTCTCTACTATCGGACATAACGGTAATTCTACCGGTCTCGGCTCTGTCAGTTACTGGATTCATTACAAGGTAAAAGATTTTACCTTCTGTTACTGTTCTTGTTTCCATTAGTATTTGTTTTTATCTGATTTACCTAAATGTATTCGACCTTTAACTGTTCCATTGAAATTATCTTCCCCAATGTTTCTATCAACAATCAATGATGTACCATTGAGACTTATCATTTCTTGAAGTGTTTTCTTCGCAATTGAATTGGCATATTTTCTTTTGTGTTTGGTATTGTCTGCACCTAACAATGGTGCTTCAAACTCAACTTCCAATTCTAAATTAACTGTGTATTTGAATAACATAATAAATGTTTTATAGTCCTAGAACTTTTAATTGATCAATAGTATGTTTGGTACTTACATGATGAATACCAATACCACCAGCATCTCTCCATCCTTGGATATTATCCAATCTATCGTCAATTAATATTGAGGTTGGTGTTGCAAAATCTTTTTTATGTTTTGCACTTCTAAGAATCAGGTGAACACCTGGTAATTCCCTATCGACCCAATCATGTTTACCAACTCGAGATTCATTTTGTCTAGATGGTGCAGATAATAATTCAGGAGAATATTTTTCAATATATTTCCATAATCTTTTACCATCTCCCATCCATTCTAACTTAATCCAAAAGTCGTAACCCGCTTTGTTGATGGGATCCCAAAAATCCGTGTCATTTCTATGTACACCAGTTAACTCTTCACCAGTTAATTCTTTGTAACCTTTGTCAAAGTCAACCAAGACTCCGTCCATGTCACAATATATCTTGTACTCTGTATTTTTCATATAACAAAGATATATAAAATTTTTGAATATTCCAAAAAATAGCATAAAAAACCCTCACATTTTTTGTGAGGGTTAGAATATATTAATCTTTAGCCACAATCTGGCCAGTTCTTGCGTTGACTAAAAATAAGTTACCTTTTGCATCTTTAGCAGGATAAACGTCGATGTCACCACCGTCCATTTGCTCATCCACCTCTTCTTCGTGAGCAATACTATCGGGATTCATATCCTCTGTTTCTTGCTCGTTAACTATATTTGAAACAATTCTTTCAATATCGGATTGTTTTAATTTAATAACTTTTGACATAATTCTATTTTATATATAAATACTCGTTATTAGGTTTTCTTTTTATAAATACATTATAAAGATAGGAAAGTTGGGAGTTCTAAATCCTTTTCTGAGACTCTTGTGAAGTAATCACTTACCCCCCAATCTATGTTCAAGGTTGGGTCATTGTATATAATCCCACCTTCACTTTCCTTATTATATGGGTTATCAACCTTATATTGAAATATTGCATTATCACTTAACGCTGAGAATCCGTGAGCACATCCCCTTGGTACGAACACTTGTTTGTTTAGTGTCTGACCTAGTTCCACCTCAACAACCTTACCATAGCTTGGGGAATCCTTTCTAATATCAACAATAACGTCCAATACACGTCCACTGGTACATGTAACAAGTTTAGCCTGTTCATACTTACCTGTTTGGAAATGAAGTCCTCTAATGGTCCCTAAATGGGAATATGACATATTATCCTGAACGAACTCAACATCATATCCCACGTTATCATTAAAAACTTCTCTGTTATATGGTACCGCGAAGTATCCTCTACTATCTACAAACGTATCGTAATTTATTATAAAACAACCCTCAATGTCTGTCTTAGTAAATTTCATTATTGTATGTTCTTAAACATTTGAGGGACTGTACCGTAAACAGGTAACTTACCGTCCCACTTATTGATGTACTCCAATTGTAATAACAATGGTGTCAATGTAACTTGTTTCATTCTATTTGATTCCGCTTCCGCCTTTGCTGATGTTAACATCGCTTGAGCATTACCTTCTGCGGTTGCTACTTTAATCTTAGCTTGAGCCTCTGCGGTTTTAACTTCATTCTCCGCTCTCAACGCCGCTTGAACTGCGTTGTTCTTAGCTTCAATTGATTTCTTAAATGTTTCGGGATAAATCAAATTAGATGTGAATTGATTGATTACGAATCCCTCTTTTAATAATTGTCCATCTAACAATCTACGAACTTCGATTTCAAATACCGCTCTGTTACTAATCAATTCATCGGCTGTATATTTGTTAGTTGCTAATCTAAATGCATCGTACACTGCGGTCTTCAAAAAACCTTCTTCAATATCTTCCAAAGGTCTACGATACTTACTGAAAATAGTTGGTACTTTATCTCTTTGAACTGAGTAGTTCATGATAGGTGACACACTAAATTCAGAACCGTCTTTACTATTTACAACGAATGAATTCTCACCCTTGTATTCTTTGTGTTGAATATATGTAGGGAACTCATAAATGGCAGTTGTAAAGGGATTGTAGAATACCATACCGGTAACTGCTATCACATCATCCACTCCTTTATTATCCCCATATTGGTTTACTTTAACACCCACATGTCCTGCATCGATTCTCTCACAAGAGAAGAATAAAAATGTTAGGGTAAAAAATGCTGCCACTCCGATTAAAATGTTTCTCATTGTTTTTTTAATTTTAAATTGTTGTTTTTGATTAAATTCTTGTTCCATCTGGTCTAATTCCTCAACCGTCCTCGGTCTTCTTTCGTTGAAGTCCCATTGATTATCATATCTACTAAATTTTGACATATTGTTTTGTTTTTAATTTTCTACCATTTCATATGTCATTTCAAAAATATCAGGTTTACATGGATAGTATTCACCTTGTACTCCTCTAATGATATAATCTCCAATTGACGCAATCATCTCGCCTTCCAATGTTGGTATCTTAATACACTGATTACCCTCTGAATCTTTTGAAACAATAAAATGTGACACTTCACTAATTGAGAAGCAATCTAAACATCTAAAATTACCATCATATTGTACCGCATCTATTACTACGGGTTTCTTTCTAAATCTTGCCATATTATTTTTTATTAATTTTTTTTCTTGTTTTTACAAATCGTTCTTCACTTTTAACTTCGGGAAATTGTTTTGGGTTTCTTTTCTTTTTAACAATCTCTTTCTTTGGGATATAATCATACTCCGTTTCACCAGGCGGAATGATTTCATCTTTCTCAGATAAAAATTCAAATAGGTCTTTCCACTGTACAAAATGAAACACAAAAAATATTGAGAATATCCCAACAAGTGCTGCAATGATGTTAGTGTAAGAATCTGCAGTAGTTAATCCTGGAAATACAATGTATTCGAATATAATAAAAAATCCAAATACTACCCCGACAACAGCCAAGACTCTCTTGTCGAATACTTTTTTTAATGTTTCTTTCATGTGTGGTTTGTGTTTAAAAAAATATACAAATTATTTTCCAAATAAAAAAATTATCTATCAACATTTAACATTTCATCCATATGATGATCATCAGTGCCCAATTCAGAACCAATTGGTCGTTTCTTCATATCGTTTAATAATCTTTTCAAATCATATGGGGCAAACTCGGGGTTACCATCCATTCCTACGTCCATTCTACGTCCATTACCGAACTTTTTATGGTTAGGTAGGTGACAATGACCATGAAGGTGAACACGTCCTTTACGAAGTCCATTCCACGATGCAATTGGGTAGTGACAGACTTCAATGGTCTCGCCTTGATATGAGAATTGCTCGAACCAACTAACACTTAAAAATTTACTTCTAATGTTTTCTCTATTCTTATCAATGTGATGGTCATGATTACCCAATACAAGATGTATGTTCTTACAGATTAATCTGTTATAAAATTCTTCAATAGTTTCGAACCCACCGAATGACCAGTCACCCAAATGTATCAACACATCATCCTGACCAACAAGTTCGTTGATGTTATTAACAATTGCGGAATTCATTTTATCAAGAGTATCGAAATCTCTTGTTTGTGATTCAGGTATCGAACCATCGGGCATTCTCCAATTAGTTACACCTCTACATATGTTTGTGTGGTTGTAGTGTGTGTCGGATGTTATCCAAACTTTTATATTGTTATCTATTTTTATCATCCTCTGAAAAATTTGAAGTCTTTATTATTTGGTCGTCTATTTGGTGGTTCTATTCTTTCTCTTGCTGTTCTAATTGCCTCATCTCTTTCTGACCTTGCACGTTCCACTCGTGATATTGGTGGTGGAGGTGGAATGGTTCGAAACCAAGTCGGTCTCATTCGTCCTCTAGTAATCCTATTGCTTAGTTGGAACCAACTTCTATGTGTGACATTACTCTCTTTCTCCTTTTGTTTATAGTGGTTTTCTATTCTCTTTACATTATCTCCAATAATCAATGCCAATATGGGACCTAACAATATTGCACCAATTATCACATCTAAACCTAATGTCCAATTTTTATTATGATAATACATCGCATAAGCAGCAGACACTACCCAAAAGAATACTAAAACAAAAATTAACTCATTACTCATATTAACAAAAATCTGTTGATGAACTCACACGAAGTCCGTCAATTATTTTATCATCATATTCCGCCTTATCAAAAAATGAACCCATCCCATTTGTTCTTTGTTTTCTACGGTACTCTTCGTTAACCACTGAACCATCAGGTTCACCCCATCCAAGTGCCATGAAAATAAATTCCTCCACATTTTGTTCTTCACCATATTCATCAACTACACGACCATCACGAATAAATTCCAACAATGATTCTTTATTTTGATAGTATTTGTTCTTATGAAAATTCCAACAGAATTTCCAACCCATACTTCTCTTACCAAGATGAATTGAAGTGTCTTCCAAAAACATATCCCAAGGTGAGAACCATTCCCAATCCTTTCTTGGACTGATGGTTTTAAACCCCCCTTCTATGTTTTCTGGCGATAAATCAAGGTTATTTACAAATCCAATTAAGGTTTGTTTACGAGATTCCATTTCCTCGTGTCTCGGTATTCTGTAGTAATTTGTTGACATGATTAGTTAGTTTATAGACAAAAATATGAATTTTTTTTGATATTCCAAAATATTACAAAAAAAATCCCCCAAATTTCTTTGGGGGGACTAACTGAAACCCTACGTAGGTCAAACCTTGGAAATTACCAAGGAGAGGTTATTTTCTTTTTATTTCTTTCATGATAGTTGATACTAATTTAGTAATTGTATCTTCATTCATTCTTTGTGTGATATCACTTCTATCCACAACACTTCTTGATTCTAATTCTTCGGTAACATCCATCGATAAAATATCTCCCTTAATTTTGTTTAAACATTTAACCAATCCTTCTACACACTCAGAATATTGTAATGGGTTACCAGCACATAAAAATGGTTCAGATGCTTCGGTACATGTAAAATTCTTATCTTTTTGTCTATCGTTACCAGAAATTCTCATTTGGTCTTTTAATTTCTTACCAATTAAAGTACTGAAATCAACTGTCCACTCATATATTGAATTACCATCATTTTGTATTTTTTCAACTCCTCTAATTGAGATACTACTTGAAACCGCAACATCTCTATCTTCAGGACGATATCCTCTCTTTGGTAATTTTAACAATGGAGTTAATGGATCTTCTTTATAATTAATATCCATATTCTCAGTGGGTCTCAGTGCATCCCAGTTAGCACCTGGATTGTATTGACGAGGCATGTGAGTTGTTAATATATCCACACTTGGTACATCACCATATAATCTATCTTCATTTGCTTGTGCAAAATCTGCAATGTTCAAATAAAAATCATAGTTGTGACCGCCAAAATTAATTTCACTATTAGTAATTGTACTGTGTCTATCAATTGGTGCCTTTTGACCTTTAAACATTTGGTCTGGCATTTTTAATGGAGGAAATCCAGATTCAATTAACTTATCATTTACTTGTTGATTAATTAAAACTTTACTAACGATAGGGTTAAAACTTCTTAATATTTTATTTCTATCGGTTATTGGTCCAGAATCTTTAGTTTCAAAACTTAAATTAGTTTTTTGTCTAAGATTAAGCGCTTTAGGTGAAGGTTTAGCTTTACCTGGTTCAAGAGGGTCATGATGAACTTTATTCATTTGAATAATATGAACTCTATCTCCCATTTCTTTTTGAGCCCACTCAAAAAATTTAGGGTTAGCCGCTCTTAGTTCTTCTTCAGTAATTGGTACTAACCCTGTCGGGATTACCGCAGTCCTTTCACCTTGTGGGTCCTTTGTTGGATTATAAATCCAAACATCAACTGGGGGCATATCTTTAGGTTGTGTACCAATTGGAGGTTTTTGGAAACGATAAGACTTTGTAACAGATCTTTTCTCAAATCTTTGTCTTTCAGCTCTCTCTTCGGGTGTTTCATCCCAAGGATTCTTCTCCTCTCTACCCGGATTATATTTTGACATTTCATCCATTTCAAGGGATGATTCGTTTAATTTAGCCAATAAATCTTTCTTTAATATTTCTTTCATTTGATTGTAGATTTCTTATATGTATATAAATACTCGGATTATTACAATTGGAACCACTCTGGAGTATTTCTACCTTTCCATACACAGAATCCTTTTTTGTCCCCAATGTAATAATTGCGATAAGATTGGATTGTGTCTCCATAAACCTTAAATTCTTCAGGCATTGCAAGTGCTGGTGGTGTAAACTCTAAGTCTTTTATTTTGGGTCTGTGGTAAGCACACCATTCAATTATGTCTTGGGTTTTGTGACGTTTTCCGTAACGGTAAGTGTATTCCTGACATAGGTTAAATCCTAAATCAACTAACCAAATATAGTTTTGTAAATCTTCCCTAACCCATTTAGAACATGGGTGATTCTTGTGTGATAGTTTATATGGTGCCTCTCCATTGGTTGCCCAATGTGCTCCACAAAGTAATTGGGCAGTTTCCAATATCATTTTAACAACGTGTTTATCGTTATGATATTGTGCACATAACTTGGGGTTCCAATCTAAAAAGAAAATGTTCATATTATTCGTATGTATCGTGAAAGAATTTTCTAACCTTTGAACCTAACTCCATATCGTTTGGGTATTCATTAATGAAACGTTTTGGTATTGTGATGTGTTCTCTGTCAGTACCTTTTAAATAACATTCGGCACATAATTGACCAGCACCTTCAATATAACCTGTTCTGTAATCAACGTGAGTGTTAATGTCCACCGTGGTTTCTTTACCACACAAGATACAAATTTCGTTTGGCATATAATAGTTTTAGAATACTAAAATACTAAAACTATTTGAATAATACAACTAAATCTGAAAAATATTATGCTAAACTAGCAATTTTAGGGTTTGCTCCGTTGTTATAACTATTAACAACTTTAGCAACTAAGTCACCCGTCCCCCAAGTTTTAAGCGATTCACATCTTGAAATTTCAGATGCTCCGATATCATTTTTAAGTCCATTAACAATACAATCGTATCTACCATTTTTTAATGTTTTAACGGTCGCAACTAATCCATCCTCCAATGATGCATAGTTTCTAACACCGACACTATTCATTGTGGTTGAATTTGGTAGATTCCACGTTGTGTTAAATGGGTTGTATGTACCTCCTTTACCCTCAGCTTGTCTCCAAGCATACATGAATTTCATATTTTCATCACTAATTGGGGCTCCTAAGTTTTCTAATAACTTAGCGTAGAAGTTCTTATCTTCTAAATCATTAACATTTATTGAATCAATATTTTTCTTTAAATCTTCAGATTTTACACCCCTTTCTTTTAACAACTCAATCAATTTAGTTAACATTTCGGGGGTTGCTTTAACCATTGTTTCAGATGGTGCAGAACCTGAAACTCCTTCTTTATTTGATACGTGTAAATGATTGTAGTGATTACCTCCGGTGTCTGTTTGCCACAATACTGCTTTTTGATTACCACCCTCAGCATTTAATGAATAACCCATTTTAACTAACTCGTTCTTTACTCTGTTACCTAATTCCCTAAATCTTGGGTTACCATTAGATTTGTTTGATGCTCCACCCGCACCAATACCGTCTAATATTGCAATATCAACAGCAGTATTTGTAGCGTGTCTACTCGGTTTTCCGTTTATGGTTAGGTTTCCATGTCCTGATTTTGCTGTTGTTATTGTAACAATCACACCCGCATTAGATGCTGCCGTCTGTAAATCATCTAATAGTGGTTGATTTATTTGGTCATTTTGAGTTGCGTCATTATCAATTTTTACGTTAGAATAACTAGTATTTCCCAATCGAACAAACGCCTCAGAAATTGAGATTTTAGTATCTCCACTTACTTTTTCATTTATAAACTTACCGACTGCCGATGCGGTCTCGGGTCCAAATAAACCATCAACTCCATATCTAGGTAATTCATAACCAAGAAGTTTTAAACCAATTTGCATTGACTCAACTCCCTTTTGGAATGACATTCCACCTTTTTGTTGTTGTGACAGTCCTCCTGAATTGGCAGCATCTTCTAATGTGATGTAAAATGATTCAACGTCGTCAGATACAAAATCTGCCTTTTTAGGATCATCGGTCTTTTTAATACCGACAGCCTTAAGAATATTATCTAAAAACCCTTCGTTGATAACTTCACTACCATAAGTAAGGGTATGAATTCTTTTTAAATCTTCTTGTAACGACTTCTTCATATCATTATAAATATAACAAAACTATACTTTTATCCATTTTTGTGTTGAATCTAACTTAAAGGACCCAACATACTTTTTGTTCCATTGATTGGGGTTAATCAATGATAAAAATGTACTATCGTCTTCTCTCACATATAAGTGATAAGTTTCTCCCATTACTGGTATAAATGAGTATGTGGACTGATAGACTAACTCATTCCAATTAACCTCGTCGATTAACTTTTGGAACTCCTCTTTTAACTCATCGTACCTTGATTTAAATTGTTTGTTGGCCACACCTGCTTGCATTTGTTTCCAACCACCAACATCCTCTAATTTAATTGCAGGAGCACCTTGATTACTACCATAAGTTAGTTCTCTTT
>Ga0247723_1001863_pt1 | contig 11848 bp, 26 predicted proteins | sample MSEWelMarce5H_FC_FD_189079 | JGI IMG/M metagenome (GOLD analysis project Ga0247723, IMG submission 189079) | Subsurface sediment microbial communities from gas well in West Virginia, United States - MSEEL Well Study Marcellus 5H_FC | ecosystem: Environmental > Terrestrial > Deep subsurface >...
GTGAAACTCTTGGGCTTGCGAATAAGTACATGGACGAATTCGACAAAATGGCTCACGCTATGATTCAGAAAGAAATCAACGCTAAGCAATTCAACGACATTTTATTGTCTGCATATCCTAAGCCAGAGAAAGATGCTAAGGGTGCAATCAAGAAATGGGAAAATAAAATTGATTTGGTCAATGATATTTACACAGGCGAATTTAATGGCATGATTGCTGGAAATGCTTGGGGTGCTTTCAATGCACTTACAGAACGCCTTGACTGGTACCGTTCTGCCCGTGGTGGCAATAACGAATCAATCCTAGCAAGTGCAAGTGGTTTTGACCCTGCTATCAATGCAGAAAAAAATCGTTTGCTAAAAGTTGTACAGAGCACTCTCTCGCTGGTATAATTAAATAATCCTGAGCATGATGTAAAACTGCTCATCTGGATCTCATAGCTCAATTGGTTAGAGCGCTACCCTGTCACGGTAGAGGTTGCGAGTTCAAGTCTCGTTGGGGTCGCCATCATTAATGGGGGCTCGAGGAAAATGTGTACAAAACGGACATTACCTATTAGTAACTAAATAGATTATTAAGAAAACTTTATTAAGAGGATCATTTATTTTTCCCGAAACCTTATTAAGAAACCATTGCATTTGTCCTAGGTCTAGGCTACAATTAATATATGACCACAACATACAAACCATACACAATATCAGAACTCGTAAATGAGATTTATGAGGACAACCTATCGCACTTTGAATATGAAGAAAACATGGGTGGAGAACCATGTGACTGCTACCTACATATTACTATGGAAACTATTGTCAAGTATTGGGGAGAGTAATGCCTAAGTTTAGTATTGATTACTATGAAAGAGTAAATAACTATTGGAACAGGGAGATTGAAGCTGATACCCTGGTTGAAGCCCAAACCCTAATGCTAGAAGAAATCCAGGGTACAGAACCTGACCACATTGATATTATTGGACATGAGTTTGAAGAAGGAGAAAGCAATGAATAGCCTATGGGTAAAGTATGAGTATATCTGTACTACTTGTGATACTCTGTTTGAGATTACCTCTCAGAATGCCCTGATTTTTGAACCCAACTGCTCTTGTAGCAAACCTCACATTATTAGGATAAATAGATATGATGTGACGGAACTCACAGAGCCACACCTTGATAATGTCGGTACCGTCCACTATAATTAATATATACACCAAAGGAGATAGCATGAAAAGATATGATGTAAAAGTAATCGTAGAATATAACTACGAAGTTGAAGCAGAGGACGAAGCAGAGGCTCTTGACCAAGGCTGGCAATATGAGGACTATGCCCACTTTGCAGATGTTTATTCAATTGATGTAATAGAGCAAGAGTCAGATGAGGAAGATGAAGATGACAACTAATGTAGTTTATGTTCCTTACTGTGGAGATTGTGACAAGCAGTTAATTGATATGCCGTCGTTTATTGAAGCCCATGATTGCGAGGAGAACTAATGATTTATATTGCTAATGTTAACGGAGACTGGTGGTCATATGATAGCCGTGACCCACTGTTTGTATTGGATACTGAAGAACTAGACGCTGTTCAGTTTGCAGAGATTGTAGATGAGCACGGTGGTCTTGAGGGAGATAAGTTTGAGGATGTAATCTCAGAGTTCGGTAAGACTGTTTATCTTACGGAGTTAATCTAATGAATGAGTTAATTGAATATATCAAGATTCATCTCATTAGTTTAGAGCAGGACTATAATCTGATCCCAGACGGAGATAGGGATTCTGTTATTCATCTTAACGGTCAGGTCTTAGCTACCCGTCAACTTTTGTCAGTGGCAGAGGATATACTTAATAAATGATGACAACAGAGCTAGAACCATACCTACAAAAGCAGGTTGACGCTGGACTTGCTGGAACTGATATCCTACATGGTGCCCTAAAGAATATGATGTTAGACGCAGAGCGTCAACTAGACCTAGCCCAAGAAGCAGAAGATGAATCAGGTGAAGCCATGGATTCAATGGAGCGTAAGTACTGGGAAGGTGTCTTAGACGGTTTGACAGATGTATATTCTTTGACATATAATTTATCATTCGCTATTAACGAAAGGACCAAGAATGGGAATGTATGATGAGTCATGGTGCAACAGCTGTGGTACCTCTATCCCCTACACTGACAAAGAGGACTACGAAGCATATTGCGGAGAGTGTGCCTCTATTGATACAATGCAGACACTACAATATTTTGTAGAGGAACGCATAGAAGCACTTACCAAGTTGCGTGAGGGCTATCATGAGCAGAACGATTACTCCATGGACGACTATGCTAGTGGTGCCATTGACGCATATGACATTGTACGCATGAAGTTGACAGACCTGCTGTCTGCAGAGTAAAATTAGTATACACCAACACGAGAGGACACCATGAATAATTTTATTGAGCTAGACTACGATGAATGGGTAGCCACCTATAAGCCTATACTTAATCATATAGACAAAGATTCTTCCTTTGATGGGATGATGTTTGAAACCTATGGGGAAGAGTATGCATTTGTCAAAGAGTCACTACCTGAATATATCTGGACATATGGCGACGGTGATGACGGTGGGTCTTACATCTGGTCTGGTTGGTCATTTATTAATCGCATTGGTTATTTTATCACTGAGATTCCGTGCCCTGCTGACACAGAGATTCAAATCAAAGTATCTTCATACTGGTACTACTGCGAAGGTTGCGGGGTAGAGGTTGAAGATGATGGTCAACTAATTAATGATAAATTCTATGATTGGGAATGTTGTCCACAATGTGTAACACCTGAGAAGCTAGCAGAGATAGAGGGAGCAAAATAATGGAATTTATAATTGGACTAGTAATTATTGTTTTTGCTTTAGGTGCCCTATCTGGTGGCCTAACTGGATATACAGAGGAGAATAAATAATGGGAGCTCGTATTAATTTCGTATTCAAGGACGGTACCGATACTAGTGTGGTCCTATACAGTCACTGGGGCCAGACTGATTGGGAGACAGACATTGCAGGGGCCCTAGAGCATGCCAAGCCTAGGTGGTCTGATTCATCGTATGCAACTCGTATGATGATTAGCTATCTGATTCAGGATAGCATTCTTGATGAGACAGGGTTTGGTATTTATTCTATCAATAATGTTGGGTCCTTTGACCTATATGAAGAAACCGTAGTTATTGATATGGTTAATAACTATGTTGATAGCACACCATTTTCAGATTTCATCGCTGCCTATGGTTTACTACCACCGAAGGTTTTAGTTGAGACAAACTAGGGTAGGGTCATCCTAGTAAGGGTGAGGGGGCAATTTGTGGTGGGTTGCCCTCTCCCCACCTTTTTGATATAATTGATAGAGAGGAGTACCATGAGGCGAAGCATTAAAGTTGGAATCAGCAAGGAAGAAAAGATTGCCGTTAGTATTGGAAAGCTCCTATCAGATTTCACTTTGGATTTGGAAGCGGTAGGAAAATATCTAGCCACATCTAATCCTCACCTGATTTATGTTCGTACATTAGAAGTTCTAGAAGCAACAGAATACAATAAGACAGTCAAAGAATACAGAGAGATAGGAAAATATTACAGTGACCAGCTTCAGTGATATACTCAACATTTTAGGACAGCTCTACTCAAATTATAAAGAAGATGAAAACTTCAAAGACTTTATTGAGTATAACGATATGGGTTTGCCATTAGCATATTTGGCTAGTGAAGGTCTTTGTGATGTTACTCCTGACGGTGGAAGATACATTACAGAAACATGGAGCCTATTTATAGATATGCTAGGTGTTGAGGATACAGGGTTTGAGAACCTTGATGACTTGTTTGAAGCTGCACTTGGTGATAATTAGTTAGGTGCCCTGATCCCCCGCTATGCGGTGGGGTTTGGGCCCTCGAGATTTTCGTACAAATAGGACATATTAGACAAACCTCAAACCTTCAAACCTTATTACGAAGAACATAACATTTTCCCGAAAAAACATTAAGAACCCTTTTCAAAAAATCGCTGGAAGTTTTGAGCAATATCCCCAAACCTTATATCAGACAAACCATATATTGTCAAACCTTATATCCAGCTATAGAGGTTTGGTATTGTATCTTATACTACTGACATTACGAATGATCTTATTTATCCCCCGCCCAGGCCAGAGTGATAGCCTTATTAGACATTACGATCCCGTGCAATTTAGCGGGGGATTACGAAGTAGTACCAATTCTCCCTAGTATAACTACCAATATAAAACATTACGATATCAAACCATTTTTCCCTGGTTTTGATATATTTTACAAACCTTTATATATTTTTATCCACAAAATCCTGCAAAAATCTACAAAAATTGTAGGGGTTTTTAGGCTATAAAGGTTTGACAAATAGGAGGTTTGGTGGTATACGGGGCTATTAGGATATGAAGGTTTGACATATGAGGTTTGATATGGTAGGGTTTGGGCCCTCAAAAAAGATTACGGCCCAGCTATAAAAATGCACAATCACCCATTTCACTCCACTTTCCTCCACCCAAACCACATAATAAAAATATCAGTAAGATTTATCTGTGGATAAACCTGTGGATAACTAAGATATTTTAAGCTATTGACATGTGGATAACCATCTGATATCCTGGATATATGGTAAATCTTAGAGGTATCCCAACACCTGTTTGTCCTTGTTGTGGATCAAGTTTATTACGAGTAACAGTCCAGTTTGATCAAGAAACCTATGAAATTTCAGGGTACTTATTAGATGATGCTCAGTGTATGGAGTGCAAATGTCTTATCACAGCACCTACTCCATTAGACCATCCAGACTATATCTAAACCTGTGGATAACTCTGTGATATCATCTATATATGGAACATAAATGCACATTTGAATTAGACCTAGATGGCTCTCTCACATGCTCTAAATGTGGAGCTATGGGTAATGATATATTTGAGAGCCAGGTAGACTTTGAATGACAGAATTCAAGATATCCTGTAAGAAATGTTTAACGGTATACATATCTGCCAATGATGTAGAGTTTATCTGCCTTATGTGTTCTCAATAAAACCAGGGTATATCAAACCCCTTATATCTGGCATATGGGTATATCTGGGATGTATCGCTACTAGGGTTTATATCTTATACTAGGGATTACGATGACCTCTTTTATTCCCCCGATTTTATGGTATCCTGAATATATGACCGAAAGGAAAAAATGTTAACATTAACACTTATTATACTAACCTGGTATCTTACCAAGCTTTACTACACAAGAAACCCTAAAATAGGTATGTACGCAATGGATGGATTGACGATAGCCAGATGTGCTCATTGTTCCCAGAATATTGTAATTAGTGAAAAGGAATTACGTACTCCCTACTACTGCGAAATATGTAAGTAATGGGTACATTCGAATCATCTTATAGCAAGTATGCTCAGAAGGTTTGTAAGGTATGCGATCCAAACCATAAAACAGGATGCCAATTAGCAGATGGGTTCTGTGCTTATAGGGATTTAGATACTTTAGATCATTCTATTGGTATCCCCGCAAATTTGGGAAAGTAACAGATAGTGCCCTTTTAGGGCATAGGGAGGTTTGGAACCTCTATTTTGCGCCGAGCTTAAATGCCTAATTTTTCGCTTTGGTATTTTTTTAAACCCAATTATTCGCCAAACTTTAATTTAAACTATGTGATAAGCTTTATGTATGAACATAGTGCGTGGTTTGTAAGTAAAATACTATGATGATATTTTAAGGAGATATGGATTGTGATAAAGTCTTGGGATTGTTTTGATACATTAATAGGAAGACTAAAGATTACACCAGAGTCTATTTTTGATGAAGTCGGAGAAATATTAGGCATTGAGAATTTTAGAAATTTAAGGCTAAATGCAGAAAATAGAAGTGACAAAACATTTGCTGGAATATACAACATTCTTTCAGGAATTGATAAAGACATAGAGTTTGCTACGGAAATGAAAAATTTGTTTCCAATAGTTGAAAATATGAGTAAGGTGCAGGATGGTGACATAATTGTTTCAGATATGTACTACTCTCCACAAGAGGTACTTCAACTTTTAAGGGCATGTGGCTTGACTAAAGATGTTCAGGTGTACGTAACTTATGGAGGCAAGGCTCAGGGATGGATTTGGGATACAATACCAAACATATCTCAAATAGAACTGCATACTGGGGATAATTATCATTCAGACTACACTATGGCATTAAAAAATAATATTCCAGCTCACCACTATACTGGTTCAGAAATGACTGACGCTGAAAAGCTGGTATATAAAACAGATAAAGAATTAGCTGGATGGATGAGATATGTTAGACTCTCTTGCCCATACGAAGATGAAACACAAAAATACTTATGGACAGATCAAGCAAATTTAAATGCTCCAGCTCTTGCCCTAGCATGCTTTGAGATACCAGATTCAAAATTAGCATTTGCTTATAGGGGTGCTGAAAACTGGCACACAATATGTAAAGGTTTTATGGGCGGTGACTCCATAGAGCTGCATTCAACGAGAGACCTATATTTTGAACCAACAGAAGAGTTTAGCAAGTACGTCATAGAAAACACTAGAGATAGAGTGATAGTAGATTTAAATTGTAGCAAATCCTCATCTAATTATTTTTTTAATAATCAAAAGATAGATTACGATCTGTTCTGTATTACTGGCCCAGCATCAGAATATAAAGAAATTGAACTACCATTTGAAAGACACAATCTATCTTTAATTGGAGCTTTGATAGATGTATCTGACGGTAAGTTTATTAGAAAAAAATGTGAAAATAAACCTGAGCATATATTGCCACAAAAAGAAGCTATTAAGTTTGCAGCAGAATCAATTAATAAGTTTGATATAAAACAAAACAAAATGTTGATGTGGCAATTAATAAAATTGATGAGATATAGCAATACTGAAAATCTGCTGGCTAATTACTGGGCTATAGGTAATAACCCTGTTGAAAAAATTATATAATATCATAGTTTATTGACTTTCCCAGATGTTTCTGGTATTCTATATATATGAATATAGAATCACTATCTCACAAAAAGTCCTTGAAAGAATATGTTAGAACAGCTATATCATTTAAACCTAGCCTGTCTATTGAAGTAGGGGCCCACGGAGCTGAATACTCTAAAGACATGTCTGACAAGGGCATAAAGTCTATAGCCTTTGAAGCATCTCCAGCAGTCTATTATAAGTTTAAAGACACTATTTCTGACTTTGAATATATAAATCTGGCTATATCTGATTACAATGGGGTTACTTATTTCAATATAGACACTTCCTTAAGTCCAGCTGAATCAGGTCATAATAGCATAAAAGACTTTAACCTACCCTGGAGAGTAAATGGAAAACCAATTGAAGTCTTTTGTTCAACTTTAGACTCGTATTTTAACAATTTACAAGATGAGAGGATAGCTTTGTGGATGGATGTTGAAGGAGCTAACAAAGAGGTTTTGCTTGGAGCAACTGAGCTATTGAAAAAAGTACAAACTATCTATATAGAAGTTGAGCATGTCCAGTTTTGGAAAGATCAATGGATAAGACAGGATGTAATAGATTTTCTAGATATACATGGGTTTACTCTTACTAGGGAGTTTACTGCCTATGAGTATCAAACTAACTGTATTTTTATCAAAAGATAGGTTATTGACTTTCCCCGATTTTACTGGTATTCTATATATATGAATGATGTAGACTTTGACAAACCTTTATCTAAGTATATCTTTGAGTCCTGCTTTCATTGTGGTAAGTTTATCAGGACAAAAGATAAGTCCAAGCTTATCCTATTTATGATGGATCACTATGGACAAGATGATATTAGGCGTTGTGAGCGCACTTGGTATGGAGAATTTGTTTGGACCCTCCTAAATTGGAAGTATCGAAATGACTAAAGAGTGTAACCATACTTGGTATATGAGAGAGCATGGCATTACTTGTACTAAGTGTTTTGTTGTTTGGGATAAAGAAATGGATAAGGAATAAAATGACTAGAAAATGTTATGTATGCCGTAAACACATAGGGGAGAAGGAAACCTTCTTCGTTAATCCAGTTAATGCTAAGTTAGCTGACTCTGGGGTTGCATTCTGTATGGAATGTATACCGCCTCAAAAATGATGAATCTAGATATTCCAGATCCATTCATTACCACTAAGACCAAGCAGTATGGCTTGGCAAAAGGGTATCAATATGATTACTTTGGTCAGGAATGGATAATTATTTGTGCTGCTTGCGGTATTGATTTGTATTCCCCGACCAAATATGATATGCTTAAGACTCACCTTTATCACACAAGAAACGAATGTTTGGGGGGATGGTAATGGATCAATATAAGATATACAAGCAGCTTCAAGATCGTAAGCTTGAGTACCTACAGTACCGTGGTGCATACTTAGATAAACATGGAAATCTGCTTTCTGCAAAAGAAGACGCTGTGATTTGGGCAGAGGGCTTTGATGAAGCTATGGCTATTGTTAAGAGGTTTATGTAATGAAAGCTTTTGGATTTGTCATGTTTGCACTATTTGTATTTCTTAATGTAATGGCTTGGCTACAAAATCAAAGGATGGGTGGATAATGGAATTTATATTTGGATTTTTTGCAGGATGTTTTACAATAATTGGTCTTATCTGGTTTGCAGTTGGAACTACTAGATGAAAGAGCCTAAGATTATGAAGATGGACTGGAAGTCCCTAGGATATGAAAGAGAGTACAAGGATGGCAGATTACGATGGGTTCCCCTGGAGATCAGAGAAGATAGAAAAGACAAAGATTCTTCCACTCCGTTGGATCAGTAATTGGTTAAGCTATGTTGCAACAGAACATCTAATAAAAGCTATCACTTTAGGTGAAGCTGACAACTATGGATTTAAGCATAGATATCATACAAAAATGTGGACATACTTGTATAGGCCATATCAAAGATGGGGAACATCTTATAAAATAGACTTAGATAAAAAATGAGAGATCATTTTAAAAAACTTTGGTCAACCATTTTATCTAATGGTGTACGACAAGACTCTGATGGAAACTGGACAGTAATTAATTCATCTACAAATAAACGTAGAATGGAAGGCAAAGCTTCCAGTGTTGGAGGCATTGCTGGATCGCAACAACATCAATGGATACCTGCAAAAATTTATGTTACTCCAGAAGAACTAAAAGAGATTTGGGACAAACAAGGTGGCAAGTGTTATTGGTTTGGAGTAGATTTAGATTTAGATCTTTTATATAAATCTCACCCAGATTGGATGCCAAAACACCCAATGTGTCCTAGCATAGATAAGATAGATGTTAATGGAGACTACATAAAAGATAATATAGTTATAACAACAAGGCTTGCTAATTTTGGAAGAAATGTTTGTGATTTTGACAGGTTTCATGATATAGTTAAAGTTATAAAAAACGGATCTGAAATGACTAGGCTTGACTTATAGCATTTAGTTGGCTATAATTATAATATACAAACTATTAGAAAAGGTTAGAATGAGAAAAATTATTTTTATTGTTGCATCCGCTATGTTGATTGCTGGACAATCTATTCCCGCTAAGGCTAATGATCAAAAGGTTGTAGCAATTATAGACACAGCCGTAGATGTATCAAGGTTTGATAACATTGTTTATGAGGTTTGTTTTACCCTAAATACATGTCCAAATGGTGGAAACTTTATGGAAGGTCCAGGCTCTGCCAATGTTTCTAACTTCTCTGTTAATGGAATGTCTCATGGCTCTAACCTAGTTTCAGTTAGTAGGTATACAGATCCAAATGTAAAAATTGTTTTTATTCGTATATCTGACTTAAATGTATACCCAAAATTTTCTGCAATTCATACAAGCGGAAGCTCTCTTGAAAGAGCCCTTGACTGGGTATCTAAAAATGCAACAAAACACTCTATTGATGCTGTATCAATTAGTCAAGCACGAACAAACTTTCCAGCAGGAACATGCCCATCTAGTCCTACTGCAGAAATTTCTGTTAAAAAGCTTTTAGATATTAAGATACCAACATTTGCTGGTAGCGGTAACGATGGACTTAAAAATAAAATTGCATGGCCTGCTTGTGTTCCTGGAATTTATCCTGTAGGAGCGCTTGGTCCAAATGGAATTATTGCATCTTACTCCAACACAACTTCTCAAGTAAAGGTTTTAGCAAATGGTTGCCCTGCATATAGTGGAAACTATTGTGTTAAAATTTTAGATTACATGGGTGTTATGCGAGTTATGTCTGGCACATCTATTGCAACCCCAACTGCTGCAGTAAAGTTTGCAAGTAGCAATATGCAGGTTGATCAATGGCTTCAGTCTTTATCTAAACTAGAGACATATGCTGTGGTAAAGTAGTTGTTGCACTACATGAAAATACAAACAAATTGAGGAGTTATTAAAATGAATTTAGATGATTTAACTGATGAACAAAAAACACAAGTATTGAACTTTATTGTTTATACAGTTAAGGAAATTAGAAATGATATTGCTATTGATATTCTTGCAACATCAGACCTTTGGAAATCTCAGGGATTAAACAAATCACGAAGAACCCAAAAAGCTTTTGATATTTGTGCAGCCATTGCATGGGGCAAGCATGAGCTTGAGCACCATGGCCTTAGCAATAAAGGTGAGTCTATTTAATGTGGTCATGGGTACTAGCAGTAATAGGAGTAACAGGCATATTCTTGGTTGGTCGTAAGACTATTTGGGGATGGCTAATCCTTTGCGTTAATGAAGTATTGTGGATTATTTATGCTCTTGCTACAGATCAATATGGCTTTATAGCTATGGCTATAGCTTATGCAGCTATATACATTAAGTCTTATATGCATTGGAAGCAAGATGAAAGGAGTATTTAATATGATACACGCACTATTTTTAATTCCCGCATTTGTTATGGGTTATGTAGCTTGCTACGTTGCAATGACTTACGGTATAGAACAGGACAAGTAATGAAGTATGAAATTGATTTAGGGAAAGATAAGATGATAGAAGTGCCAAGATATATTCAAGATAAAATTGTTAAAGATTATTTAACATCAAGGTATCATTGGGTAATAGGTATTAGTATGCTTTTGATTGGTTTTTTGCTTGGTATTGTGGTAAAGTAATTAGACATAAGCATTATTAGGCAAGTTAGTTATGATACAAAAGTTATGATATAATTAAATAGTGAAGAAATGTGGAACCTATTCAGGATATATCACTCATGGGAAAAACAAAGAAAAACCATGTGATGAGTGTAGATTGGCAGCAAATAAGTATAGAAGAGAAAAAAGGCAAGCCGACGTTAAAAAATTAGGATATGATCCACGAAGATTTAAAAGACATAATATTACAAAAAACATATATGACAATCTTTTAAATAAATATGAGGGAAAATGTTGGATATGTAAAACATTGGATGCATCACATATAGATCATGATCACTTGTGCTGTCCTGGTGCTTGGTCTTGTGGAAAATGTGTCAGGGGTGTTTTATGCAGCAATTGCAATACAGCCATTGGATTGTTAAAAGATAGAAAAGATTTTCTTGAAGAAGCAAAAAAATATTTAAGCATGCATCTGTAACTCAGTTGGTTAGAGTACCTGCCTTATATGCAGAGAGTCGAAGGTTCAAGTCCTTCCAGATGTACTAGTGCCCCATAGCTCAGTTGGTAGAGCACCGAACTGTTAATTCGGGTGTCCCTGGATCGAGACCAGGTGGGGCAGCCAGACCTTCATAGCTCAGTGGAAGAGCAACAGGTTTCTACCCTGTGTGTCGGGGGTTCGAATCCCTCTGAGGGTACTTTGCGGATGTTGCATATTGGTAGTGCCTCTGCCTTCCAAGCAGAAGGGGTGAGTTCGATTCTCATCATC
>Ga0247723_1001864_pt1 | contig 11848 bp, 16 predicted proteins | sample MSEWelMarce5H_FC_FD_189079 | JGI IMG/M metagenome (GOLD analysis project Ga0247723, IMG submission 189079) | Subsurface sediment microbial communities from gas well in West Virginia, United States - MSEEL Well Study Marcellus 5H_FC | ecosystem: Environmental > Terrestrial > Deep subsurface >...
GCCAGACCCACAAAAAGCGTTTGACACAGTGCAGTCTTGGAGAGCTAGTATGTCTAACTCTCCTATTGAAATACCAAAAGTTCGGAAAAGATATACTAGAACTAAACCTGTTACGAATTATGGCGCTAAAAACGGAAACTCTAGAGAGGCTAGAGCTAAGAGAGCGGAAGCTAAGGCAAAGGAGTCAGATAATGCCTAAAACAGCAGCATGGCAACGTAAAGAAGGTCAGAACCCTAACGGCGGACTAAACGCTAAAGGTAGAGCTTCTGCTAAAAAGGAAGGCCACAACCTAAAGCCTCCTGTTAAAAAGGAAGAAGCAGCTAGGTCTGAGAAGTCTGCGGCACGACGCAAGTCTTACTGTGCTCGCTCAGCGGGTCAGGCTAAGAAGTTCCCTAAGGCAGCTAAGGATCCAGACAGCCGTCTAAACAAGGCTAGAAGGGCTTGGGACTGCTGATGGCTAAAACTATTAAAGCAGCTGGTGAAAAGCACACCATTAAGAAGAATAAAAAAGGCGACGTTATTGTTGACCATGCCGGTAACAAAGGCAAGTACGATAAGATTAACCTTACAAAGAAAGCTGGCGCTAAGACCGTTAAAGAAGGCGTAAAAGCTACTAAGGATTGGCATAAGAAAAATGGCCACTAAGAAAAAAGAAGTAGCTGGCGGCAAAGAGTACAAAGGCTCTGCTGCTAACGGCGGACGCAAGATTATTGTTGAGCACTACAAGGATTCATCTGGTAAGTGGCACACAACCTCTAAGAATGCTGCTCGTGCTAAGTATGAGAAGAAGCACGGTAAGCTGTCTAAGGGCACAGACGTGGATCACAAGAACAACAACCACGATGATGATAGCGCAAGCAACTTGCGCCCCCTAAGTCACGGCAAGAACACTGCCAAGGAGAATAAGCGCAGAGCTGGAAAGAAGAGTAAGTAATGGGACAGTTTGATAGTATGGGATTAAAGACCGTAGGTGAAATCGGCTTGTCTGATCCTAAGAAAAGATCTAGTACTCTTACTCGTAATGAGAACAAGAAAAAAGATAAGCCTAAGACTGCAGCTGCAGGTGGTGGAGCTAACCCACCTAGTAAGCCTCCAAAAGGCCCAACAGGACCTAAGAACCCTAATAAGGGTGGAGGCAATGAAGAGCCAAAACATAATCGACGCGAACCTGATAAGTACCTTAAAAAGGGAACTATTAAATACGATGATCGTCAAAATCCTAGAAATGCTTGGAAAGAAAAGAAGTAATAAAAAAGGCCCCAGTTACGGGGCCTTTTCTATTTACTTTGGAAAATCTTTTATCCACACCGTTACCGCTGTTTCAGAAGCGCTTCCATCGTATGCATTAGGTCCTAATCCCCAGGATGCAAAATCTTCTCCACGACTAGTCATGTAGAAGGCCGCTTGGGCATTTGTTACTGGGTCGAACAGTTCAGCATTAGATTTAATACCAAATTTTTCTCTTCGGTCTTCTCCAAGAGTTCCCAGCATATTGATCTGGAATAGTCCGTAGGAGTTGTCACCGGTTGAGGACGTTTTATTGTGGGAATTAGAATTACCCCGAGACTCTCGCATGACCACTGCCCAAGCTAGTTTAAGGGAGTATCCCTTGAAACCAACAAGTTCAAGCATATCTGCCAGCTCTGTGGGGGTGAATTTAGTTATTTCCCGATACTTATCTAGAGGATCAACTACCTCTGGGGTGGAGATCACAGTGGGCGTATCAGCCCGGTTATATACCGCATAAGCATGGTTTGTAGTAACTATTGTCAGCATTGCTGCCATTAAAGCTACTTTTACCTTTAGTACTGTTTCTTCATTAAATTTCACACTATCTCCTAGGCTAGAAGGCCAACCCGAATCTCCTACCTGCTGTCACCAGATAAAAAATAGCCCGGCGTCTGTCTGCCAAGCTAGTTGCAACCCTTTTGTTTCGTTGTTAGTGTTGGGGGTTTTACTCCCCTAATAAATACTATACCAGTAAATACAGGCCCCATGCAACATAGAGTCTGATATGATATGCATCTATACATTATAGCTAAAGGAGCCAAAAATGGCAAAATGTTTAAATTGTGCTGAAGATGCTGTATTTTTGATACAAAATCAAGGAACACTTGCACAGGAGTTCTGTGACGCACATCTCCCTAAGATGTACAACCGAGTGTCTCTACCAGCTACTGTTAAGAGATTAGACGCTCCTGTTAGTGCATACGCTAAGCTTGCAGCTTCTGTTGAAGCAGATGCCGCAGCTGTTCGTGAAAAGGCAAAGACAAAGAAGAAGGCTGCACCTGTAGTTGAGGAAGCACCTGTTGTAGAAGAGCCGGTTGTAGAAGTTCCTGCAGAGGAAACACCAGCAGAAGAAACACCTGCTGAATAATGAGAGTTACGAGGGTAATAACAAAGCAAGGACATCCAGTACCAAAGACTGCTGGATACGCTAAGGGACCATTTCCACCGGAAATCTACGCACCTACAGAGATCATTGTTGACTATCAACCTTTAGATGAAGATACTCCTGTTGGCAGCACAGCTCAGAACAACTTTGCAGAGCTACGCCAATTTAGGTGTAGACTATGTAGTGAGATTATGTATGAGCATAAAACAGCTGATCATGTGTGTGAGGGTGACTTAGATGGCGAAGACGCGTGACATTGGAAATTTTTACTGGCACACAATGGTGTACCCGGTAAAACCACCTGTTATACTCGACAGAGCAGAGACACAGGAAATTGACGGTAAGTATAGAGGTGGAAAAGGTTGGGCTATTCGCTTACCTTTTACCCGACTATCAATTGTTGTAGGAAAGTGGACAGCCACTTTTAGTGAGAGCATGGCTTTAACAAGAGCCATCAATGGACGAGCTATCGATGAGAGCTTGTTTGATTGGGATACAATAAGACATGGGGCAGAAGATGAAGATATTTAAAAGTAAACAGGTTCGTGAATTAACAAGAGTTCAGCGCCGGGTAGAAAGCTTACCTACATCGGAACTTCTTGGTTGGACAGATCAGATCATCTATTCGGTAGGTCGGAACCTATCCTCTTGGATGAAGAGTCAAAATAACGACAGCCTAGAAGAAGCTCGTGTTGGAGCTGAAGCGCTCCACGCTATTCTGGATACTTTAAGTAAGAGAGCGGTTAAGTGAGCGATTTAGAAGAAGACCTAGAAGAGTTTGACGCAGAAGACGAACTTGATGCCGAAGAGATCGGCTTAGAGGAGCCTGAAGAAGAACTCTCTGAGCTATCTAAAGAGTTTGTAAAAGTACTTGTAGACAAGATCATGCAGTTTATGGAGCTATTGGTTGGCCATGAGCTTCACCCCTATCAGAAGCCTCTAGCCCGTAGAGTCATTGAGTCTGTGATTATTAACGATGGTGAAGAAGTAACTGCATTAGCTTCGCGTCAGTCAGGTAAATCAGAGACGATTGCAAATACGGTTGCTACTCTTATGGTAATCCTTCCACGCCTTGCTGTTATGTATCCAGACCTACTAGGTAAGTTTGGTGATGGTATTTGGGTGGGCATGTTCGCACCGGTTCAAAACCAGGTTGAAACCCTATATGGACGCACAGTATCTCGCCTAACTAGTGAGCGAGCTATGGAAGTCTTTGGGGATCCAGAGATAGACGATATTCCTACAAAGACCCCAGGTGTTACTAAGAACATCAAGCTTAAGAAATCTGGCTCTACGCTCATGATGATGACAGCTAACCCACGAGCTAAGATTGAATCTAAGTCTTTCCATCTTATTATTATTGATGAGTGTCAAGAAGCAGACGACTTCGTAGTATCTAAGTCTATTGCTCCTATGGGTGCGTACTATAACGCCACCATTGTAAAGACCGGAACACCTACCACCCACAAGAATAACTTCTACCGAGCTATTCAGCTTAACAAGCGTAGACAGATGGGTGCACGAGCTAAGCAGAACCATTTCCAGTGGGACTGGAAAGATGTCGCTAAGGTTCAAGCTAACTATGAAAAGTTTATTAAGAAAGAGATGCTACGTATTGGAGAGGACTCAGACGAGTTCCAGCTCTCGTACAACTGCAAGTGGTTGCTGGAAAGAGGTATGTTCATCACGTCCTCAATTATGGACGATCTTGGAGATACTTCACAGGAACTTGTTAAGAGCCACTTTAGATCACCTGTAGTTGTGGGAGTAGATCCTGCACGTAAGATGGACTCAACTGTTGTAACTGTTGTGTGGGTAGACTGGGATAGACCAGATGAGTTTGGTTATTATGATCATAGAGTACTTAACTGGTTAGAGATCCAGGGAGACGACTGGGAAGAACAGTATTTCCAGATCCAACAGTTCTTATCTAACTATGATGTGTTAGCTATTGGCGTAGACGCTAACGGTGTTGGCGATGCTGTGGCACAGCGCTTAAAGATTCTTATGCCTAGAGCAGAAGTAATTTCGGTTACCTCTAGCCCTTCAGAACAGTCTAAGCGTTGGAAACACCTTCAAGCTTTAATTCAGCGTCAGATGGTTTCGTGGCCTGCCCACGCTAAGACCAGACGACTACGTATTTGGAAGAAGTTCTACCAGCAGATGACAGATGCCGAGGTACAGTACAAGGGACCTAACTTCCTGGTAGCTGCCCCGGATGAGGCCCACGCACACGACGATTTCGTGGATTCTCTTGCTCTGGCTTGTTCTTTGACCCAAGAAATGGTTATGCCTACTATTGAAGTAAGCGCCAGCCCTTTCTTTTAATTATTATCTTTAATGTGACAAATCGTCCCGTACGCGACAGAATTATACCCGAGGACCTCAATCCCAACCCTATAGGAGAATAAAAAATGGCAATGGAAAATATTGCACCAACACCTCAGTTTCCTGAGCGTGTAGGCTCATCTTATGAGCGCAAGTTCAGCCCAGCAGCACCAGGCCTTCGTGGCCCACTTCGTTTCGAAGAAGGTATTGCGACAGATACAGACGTTCCAAATGATTTCCAGCTTGGCTTGGATCAGGGTTACGACACACCAAATGGTCGTCCTAACCACAACATGAACGTGATGGAGAAGTACCCAGAAGAGACAATGAAAGAGCGTGCACACGTTGGTTCAGCGGCTTGGGTAGAAGCACCAACATATCTTGGCGAATTCGCACAGGGTAATTTCGGTGATCACTCTCAGACAGTTATCGAAGAAGTAATTCGTTCAGGCGGTCGCTATAACCGTATGAACCCTGCTTCAGTCAACGACTAATTACTGTATACTAATGTTGTCCCCGGCCGCAAGGCCGGGGATAATACAGGGGAGAAGAATGGCAAACGTTCGTAAGTACCTAAAGAGCTATGAAGCGGTTAAGGATCAAGCTGCGGCTAGATATCCTAAGCATCGTGGTAAAGGTACATCACCACAAGCTAATAAAATTATTAGCCAACAGTGGTCTTTAGTTGGTGGTAACGAACCTAGAAATCTAAAAGAGGCTAATCCAAAAGATGTTGATTGGAAAAAAGTCGAAGAAGATAGAAAAAAAGAAAAAGTAGCACGCAAAAAGCGTGATATAAAAAAGCGTAACTTCGTAGTTTGAGGGCAAACATGATGGGAAATAACTAATGGCCGGTGGTATTGATTTCAGTCCTCCGTCGTATAGAGCGGCGTCGAGTGATTTAACAATCTCCATTTCTCCACTTGGTCTTGTAGAACTAGCGGATGAAGAGTTCGAAGTTCATGGGCCACGCCTAAATCGTTATTCACTTAACTGGGCAATGTATCTTGGTCACCACTGGTCTTATCGCCGTGAAATTGGCGAGTCACAGATGGTCTACAACTACTACCGAGCATTCACAGATTTTATTATTAACTTTACATTTAGCCGCGGAGTACAGTTCCGCAGCCCAGTAGCTACAGAAGCTATCATCCCTGACATCCTAAAGCGTGTGTGGGAGATTGATAACGACAAGCGTGGCGTACTTTGGGAAATGGGTCAGCAAGGCGGAGTATCAGGAGACTGTTTCGTAAAGGTCGCCTATGAAGAAGCTTACGCAGACTCTATTGGACAGATTCACCCAGGACGCGTACGCATCCTACCTCTTAACGCTTCTTTTTGCTTTCCAGAATTTCACCCTCACGACCGTTCTCGCTTAATTCGTTTTAAGCTTAAGTACCGTTTCTGGGGAACTTCTATGGAGGGAACACGCCAGGTATATACTTACACCGAAATCTTGACTGATGATCGTATCGAAGAATACATTAATGACGAGCTTATTGACTCTCGTCCTAATCCAATTGGCGTGGTTCCAGTCATTCATATTCCTAACGTACGTGTTTCAGGATCCCCATGGGGACTTGCTGATTGCCACGACGTTATTACTCTAAACCGTGCGTACAATGAAACAGCTACAGACGTAGCCGACATCATTAACTACCACGCTGCTCCTGTTACAGTTATTACAGGTGCTAAAGCATCTAGCCTAGAAAAGGGCCCTAAGAAGGTCTGGGGCGGTCTTCCTAAGGACGCCCAGGTATTTAACCTAGAAGGCGGTGGACAGGGCTTACAAGGCGCCCTAGAGTACCTTAAGGTGCTTAAGACAGCCATGCACGAGATGATCGGTGTACCTGAGACAGCTCTTGGTCAAGTACAACCTATCTCTAACACTTCAGGTGTTGCACTTTCTATTCAGTACCAACCTTTGATGAACCGTTACCAACAGAAGCTGGTCCAATATGGTGAAGGACTAGAGCGTGTAAACGAGCTTATCCTCCGCACTCTTGCCTTTAAAGAGCCAGAGATGTTCACATACAACCCTATGTTTAACGGCCCAATCAAGCCAAATCAGATGGAGCAGCTAGATTTAGCTAGCCCTCTAACATATAAGACTATTGTTCACTTCCCACAACCACTTCCTCTAGATAAGCTCATTGTTCTCAATGAAATCCAGATGAAAATGCAGCTCAACCTTGAGAGCCGTGAAGGTGCTCTACGCCAGCTTGGCGAGGAGTTCCCAACCGAGAAGCTCGAAGAAATTCGTGCAGAACTCATTGAGGATGCCAAGGCAGATGGAGCTGTTGCTTTGATTAAGCAGCAGATTAACTCAGCCATTACATCACTCACAGGTATGATGCCAGATGGTACACTTCCTCCAGGAGCTGCTCCAGGCGATGGAACAGGCCCAGGGCCTCTTGGACAACCAGGAGTAGTAACACCGTTTGAAGAACAAACTTTGGCACAGATGCAGAACGAACTTGTCACCGAAGCCTATGGAACTAAAATTCCACAGTGGCGTTCAGGTGATGAAAAGGGCGGATCTGATGATGGGTTCAAAGGACAAACAGATTAAGATTTAGGCTGACAATATATAAAATATTTGACAGGCTATATACCAAACTAAACCGCAGGTCATCGTGGCACTAATTCGGACAACGACCTCTAAAACCTAAGGAATAATTATGACAGAACAAGCATCTCCAGTTGTAACTGATGCAGTGGCTCAAGAAGCTTTCATGATGGAAGCTAAAGGAACCCCGGCTCCTACAACAAACGAAGCAGTGGCTTCTTCACAGTTCGTAGAACAGAAGAGCTACACAGAAGACGATCTAAAGCGTGTACGTGAGCAAGAAAAAGGAAAGCTCTACGACACAATTGAATCTCTTAAGGGAGAAGTAAATCTTCTTGCTAAGGATCGTGAAGAACGTCTAGCAGAAGCAGATCGCCTCCGCAAAGAAGCAGAGGAAGAAGCCCGTAAGAAGGCTGAAGCTGAAATGGATACACGAGAGCTTCTAACACTCAAAGAACGTGAGTGGGCAGAGCAGCTTGAAGAAGTACGTAAAGAAAACGCACGCAATCTCGCGTTAGTAGAACGTGAACGTCAATACGCAGCTCTTACAGAGTATCGTAACCGTCGCGTACAGGAAGAACAGGATAATATTATCCCTGAGCTTGTAGATCTAATCTCAGGAAATACTCCTGAAGAGATTGAACAAAGTATTACAGGACTTAGAGATCGATCCTCTAAGATCCTCGATTCAGCATCACAGGCATTGCAGAGTGCACGTAAAGAAATGACTGGTACTCGTCCAACATTGCCTCCAACCATGGAAAACAATTCGGACCAACAACAGTTCTCAGCGGAACAAATTGCCGCTATGTCGGTTACTGAATACGCAAAGGTTCGTGATCGTCTCGGAATGGGACGTGGCGCGGACAAAGGAATCTTTGGTTAAAAACTAAATAGTAATTACCCCCTCAAACATATATGAACAAGGAGTAACACCGACATGGCATCAGCCGTAACAGGAACCGGCAATCTCGCCGCTTCACCAACAGCGTATTCTGGCGCTAACAGCCAGCTTACACAAGCAATTCAGACCATCTGGTCAAAGGAAATTCTTTTCCAGTCAATGCCTATCCTTCGCTTCGAACAGTTCGCTGTTAAGAAGACAGAACTAGGCGTCGCACCAGGTCTCCAGATTAACTTCATGCGTTACAACAACCTCGGAAACGCATCTTCACTCGTTGAAGGTGTCCGTATGTCAACAAACGCATTGACAGCACAACAGTTCTCAATCACAGTAGCAGAGCACGGCTTTGCAATTGCTGTATCAGAGCTTCTACTTAACGCATCATTCGATGACGTTATGGCATCAGCATCACGTCTTCTTGGACGTAACATGGCTCTCTACCTAGATGGCCAGGCTCGTGACACACTTATGGCTGCTTCATCCGTAATCTACGGTGAAGATCGTTCAGACCTTTACTCAGCATCTGCAAACGCTGCTGGTAACAACCTCTACGCATACGGCACAAACGGTACATCACGTGCTTCAATGACAGGAGACTTCTTCCTATCAACACGCACCGTTAAGGATGCAGTTGAGACACTTGCAACACGTAACATCCCTCGCCTTGGTGAGACATACGTTGCGTTCGTTCACCCACACCAGTCACGTCGTCTTCGTGACAACTCAGAGTTCATCGAAGTTACAAAGTACGCAGCTCCAGGTAACTTCATGCTAGGTGAAATCGGTCGTCTTTATGACACAGTATTCATCGAAACAACTCAGATCGAAAAGGTAACAAACGGCGCAGGCTCAGGATACTCAGCTGATACAACAGTTGCTCCTGGCGACATCGTTTACCCAACTGGTGGAGGTTACACAACTCCTGTTCGCAAGACAGGTAACGGTAACAAGGACCGCTACTCAGCTATCTTCATCGGAGATAACGCATTCGGTCACGCTATCTCACTTCCAGTAGAACTCCGCGATGGCGGTATTCTAGACTTCGGTCGTGAGCACGCACTTGCTTGGTACGCAATTTACGGTCTTGGTCTTATCACAGATCAGTCTGTAGTTATCGCAGAAACCAACTAATTTAACACAGTGGCCTGGGGGGAGCGAAAGTTCCCCCCAGCTACTACCAAAAAATCAAACTATAAGGAGAACACAAATCGTGTCAAAAGCAAAAGTATCTGATGTAACAGGGCGTCAACGAGAAGAGCAACTTAAGGCAGTGGCTGAACAGCAAGCTGCTAGGGCAAACGAAATCTCTATGGCAACTAGAGTACAAGAATTTAAAGATGAGACAGAAGTAACAGATCTCACAGAAAACCCACAAAACCCAACAGTCATTGATGAAGTTGAGAGCGTAGGCGTCTCCCTGGCAGATGATCAGGTTGTAGTACGCGTCGCAGAAGACTTAGAAATGATGTCTTTTGGTGCAGGTAATTTCTACTCATTCCGAGCTGGTAAGAAGTACAAGGTCTCTAAGGATCTTGCTCGCCACCTTGAAGAAAAGGGTTACCTTTCTAATAGATTGTAAGAGGACACAGTTTCCTCTATAGTCCGCTCAACTCCGACAATCGCCCTCCTGTCGGAGTTGAGCCTTTTTAGCAGGACTTATTATCTATAATGTTAGATGATTAGCACACAACCTTTATGGAGGATCAGTGGCCACATTACAGCAGCTTACAGATAGACTGCGAGCAGAGATTGGCGATACAGCCAGAGCATTCACTGACACCTTTACAGGTGACGGAGTCACATACCGCTTTCAATTAACTACCGCTCCTGTGCAGGGCTATACCCTACAGGTTAGCGTAAACGGCGTTGATAAGTCTAACTTCGTAATTGTTGAAGAGGGTGTGGGAACCCTTGATTTTACTACAGCAAATATCCCACCAAATGAATCTATAATTAAAGTAGTAGGGCAGTCCTACCGTTACTTTACTGACACAGAGATTTCCTACTACATCAACACAGCTTTCCTAGAACATACTCGTGGAGCTACAGACAGCGCAGGCAGCCGCATTAATCAGGTTGATCTACTGCCTCCTATTGAAGAATACCCAGTGGTGCTACTAGCTTCTACTTTAGCTTTGTACACCCTTGCTACAGACTCAGCTTTTGATATCGATATCATTTCTCCAGATGGCGTGTCTATCCCTCGTTCAGAGCGATTCCGTCAGCTAAACGAAATGCTTGAAATTCGCAGAAACCAATACAAGGAACTCTGTGCAATGCTTGGACTAGGCTTGTACCGTATTGAGGTCATGACCCTGCGCCGTATCAGCCAGCGTACAAATCGTTTGGTACCTGTCTATCGCCCACAAGAATTGGACGATGGTTCTCTTCCACAACGCGTACGTTTGAACATTCCAACCTATGGGGATACTACTCCTCAAGGCACAGCTATGATCAGAGATCTAGCCGCATACGCTGGAGACGACTTTGTCGCAGAGTTCCAGTTCCAGTTTGATATCACAGGTTACACACCTAAGGCTCAGGTTAGAATCTTTAGCCAGGGCAACTACGCTCAGGTGGGTCCTCTGGTCCTTGCTGAATTTACCATCACCAAGTTTGCATATACAGACAGTGGCGTTATCGATTCAGTTAAGCTTGAGTTGCCTGGAACCGTAACAGACGAGTTCCCTCGCACAGCCTACTATGACCTACAGATGACTGACCCAGATGGATCAGTACGCACATACCTTTCAGGCAAAATCTTTACTGAGCGTGAGGTAACCAAGTGAGTCCTATTTGGGAGCCTACCCCGGCAAATGGCCTGGAGCCAACAGATATCGTAAGAGTGGTTGAACAGCCGCCTATTGTCATAAATCAGCTCGCCTTCCCTTCAGTGGCCTTCAACCACCAGCAAGGTGTTTCTAGAAGTACTTGGACTATAAACCACAATTTGAACTTTTATCCGAACGTAACGGTGGTAAACTCGGCTGGAACAATCGTTGAAGGTGAAATTACGTACACTAATAAGAACTCCCTGGTCCTCAATTTTCAGTCAGCCTTTAGCGGAAACGCTTATCTTTCTTAAGGAGAAGATGAATGTCACGTAAATTTTTAACGCCGATTGATTTAAGTCAGCTTGAGCTCCTGAATGCCCGTATTCAGAACCTCTCAACTACTCAGATCAACGCTATTTCAAGCCCGGTATTCGGTCAACTTGTATACGATACAACCGTCAGTACCCTTAAGGTTTATGTACCAAATGCATGGACACCAGTAGGTAGCGTAACAACCGGCACAGGTGCACCATCAACAACACCACTATCAAGTGGCTCAACATATTTTGATCTTACAACTAACACCCTCTATGTTTCAAACGGCACCACTTCTTCTGCAAACTGGGTAGTGGCCCAAGCTCGTGGAGAAACAGCTGACATTGAAAATCTTGGCACTGCAAATGATGGTGGATCAAGTATTCGTGTCGCTAATGCAGACCACGTACACCGCCACACAGATGATGATCATGGTTCTATCCATCTTAACGCCCTTGCTACTGCAACTGGCGATTACTCAATGGGTAACTACAAGCTTACAAATGTTTTAGATCCAACTGATCCACAAGATGCTGCAACTAAGAACTACGTTGACAGCGTT
>Ga0247723_1001865_pt1 | contig 11846 bp, 32 predicted proteins | sample MSEWelMarce5H_FC_FD_189079 | JGI IMG/M metagenome (GOLD analysis project Ga0247723, IMG submission 189079) | Subsurface sediment microbial communities from gas well in West Virginia, United States - MSEEL Well Study Marcellus 5H_FC | ecosystem: Environmental > Terrestrial > Deep subsurface >...
TAGTAGCGTCACTGCTCCTCCCAATGCGAGTACAAGCAAGATGTTGATGACGTTACTCAGCACCTTTGACCTTCCATTCACGTTCATTACGTCCTGATTTTGACTTGACTGTGCGTCCTGTCAACTCGATTAAGTTCATGTTGGACAACTCGTTTAAACGTCTTGCAACCTGATTTGGGTCTAAGCCGCTATGTTTGGCTATACCATCCTTTCCAAGCGCACCATGAGCCTTTAAAGTGTCCACAATAATGGAGAAGTGCTTAGAAGCCAAGTCTTTTGCTGAATCTGCGGCTTCGTAGCTAGTAATTGGGTCAGAGGCTCTCACCCGATTGAAAATAGGCAAGTCAAAGAACTTCTTCACGCCACCACCAAAATGTATATCGTCTAATTTACTCATCATTCACTCCTGTTTAAAAAGGTGAGGTACTCGTAACACTGGTGCAATTGCCTTGCGTATCGAATGCCAGCATTACTTTCCCTCTTATTCAGTCAGACTCTAAAATGGAATCGAATCGTCCAGATCATCAAAGCCATCTTTAGGCTTGGCCTTGGCTGGTGCTTGTCCTTGTTCTTCTTTAGGGCTGAGAGCCAGACCCATGAATTTACCGTTCTTGCCTTCTTTAATCCATGCTGACAGCCAGTATTCCTGACCATTCACCCGAATGTTTCCTTTGTAGTGAGGATGAGACTCTTTTTCTTTTTTGTCGTTGCGAAAAAGTACTCCGCTGTTGTCACGCTGTTCCATATCATTCTCCTAAGTTAAGACCACGATTAATTTTTGCTTCTTGAAATCTGCATACCAACATCTCAAGAACCATTTTTGTAAACTCAAAATGCACTAAAGAATCATCATCTAACCCCTTTTTTGCTGAGTTTTTACTTGGCTCTAATCGTTTTTGCCAGTGATCTCTTGTTTTTATAATTTCAGCAATAGCACCATCAAGACCCATTTCAAAGCCAGATTCCATGCCTTCGACATAACCATCACCATTTGCTTTGAGTTCTGCCTCTGCAAGTAATAATTTTAGTTTTGTCAACTTTTGACCAGCACTTAATTTTCTATTTAAGACCATATTTACACCTTCATTTAGCATATTTACACCTTAATTTCATTGAGTTTTTTAACTTTGTCGGCCACTTCCGCAAGGAATTGGATAACCTCTTTTTCGAGTTCTGCAATGTACAAGTCATTGCGCTCGATTCTTTTGATGAACAACTGAAGATGTCTAGGCATTCGTGGGTCGAAACTCACAAAGTCGCACCAACTTCTGTCTGCACATCGCATCTGCCATTGCATCTGGTCAAAATACTTCTTGGATGGTTCTTCACCAAGAATTGTGTCAATATGGGTAGCAGTGTTAGGACACTTGATCTCTAGGCATCCATCGTCACCCACCAAGCCATCAGGAGAGGCGGCAGACATAGGAATACTAGGATGGTCAATAGCACCTACCTGATCGACCATATTGCCTGTTTTAGCCTCGTATGCGGCACGAGCAAACTGTTCGTTCTCTACACCCCATTCCATCGCAGCATTTGAGTAGGATTCAGCAACAGTCTGAGTCATGCGTTCGACTACCAACTGTGCCATGTAGTTTGCTCTACTGGTGCTGTAACCTGTCTTTGTCTTGGCAACAATGTCAGAGATACGAGAAGCAGTAGCCTTTCCACAACGCTGTGCAAACCATTCTGGTGAGCCTTGGATAACTTCAGTCATGCCTCCCTCACTTTCAGCATTGCGTCTGCTTGGTTATATGCGGCATGAGCAGTGTCGGAAAAGTCCATGTCTATCCGCCACTCAGGGTCTGAAAACAAACCTTGCATTGCTTTCGCCGCAAAGTAGTCACGCAAAGTCATGCCCTCGTTGTACCCGTTTGCCATTGGAGCAATCTTTTGCCAATTGCTTGTTGGAAATGCTGGTGGGTTGTTCATTTCAACTAACCTCGCTTTCAATGTTCATACCAAACAGATACTGAGCCGTACTTTTCAATTTTTTCAATCAATTCATTGAAAGGATTGTTTTCATCGTTCATAGTTGCCGCCATCCCACGCAATATAGGAACAGAAGATTTATCAAAAGTATTTGGCAAAGGAAAATCTGCACGCTCCATTGCAGAAATAAAACTTGATGGAGCCATAACCCTTAAGCTCTTGGCTTTTGTTGAAACAGGCTCCCAAAAAATAGTTGCACTCATTTCAACGCTCCTTTACGCTTTTCTTTGGCATCAATCACTTTCTTTTGCCAACTCTTATCAGTACCGCAAGCAGAGTAAGCAGCAGTGTAGACATCTTTAAGTTCATCCATTGTTGAAGCAGCGTCAATAGCCGCTAAGTGGTCAATCATTGCGCCTACGTCTACATCTGAAGCAGAGTCACCCTCTGGCAAGTCTTCGCCAGCATAGATGTACAAGCCCAAGCCATGCAGAGACAATGCCTTAGTCATGCACCGCATGATGGCAGTGTTGACAGCAAATGCGTCAGGGTTGAGGATTGCTTTGTTGCGAAAGTCCATCACTGGTAACTGGCAAGTCATTGGTTTGCCAAACATGGTGACTGTGACAAACACCATTGCTGTGCCGTTGATGTCCATGAAGCACTTGTCGCCAAACATCTCGACTTTGTAAACAGCTTCTGGGTCTGCCTTTAGTGCTTCAGCCCATGCCCATGCCCACGAGAGGTAGGTAAGGTTGGCCTTTTTTTCTGTGTGGGAATTTACGTTCATTCCCAATAACATTGACACCTGTTCTTGATTCATCATTCACTCCTATATACGCCATCTAAAATATCTTTTGTTTCTTGAGCAACCATCCACATTGCTAAGTGTGTCAGGTCGGCATGGATTTGGGCTATGTCGTTACTGTATCCTTCGTATCTTTTGTGAAGGCACTTGTCCGACAACTTCTTGGTGTTCTGCTCGATTCGTATCAGCAGAGGTGCATAGTCGATCATCATTAACTCCTGTTTGTTTAAACTTCTTCCACGTTTGCGCCACATCTGTTTGTGCGGCATTCACATACCCAAATTCTGGGTCGGTGATTGGTTTAGATGGCACTGCAACACTTTGGTATTTGCCTATGTATGCCATCTTTTTAGCCTTCTTTTCTCGCAATTTCCGCTGCGATTTCATGTTGACTATCGGTGTCCAAATCTGAAAATAGGACAAAGTGGTTTTCACCGCAACAAGACACGACTCCCATGCGTGGCTCAATGCAATAAGCACAGTATTCTTCATTTGAGTGTTCCTCAATTATTCGGTCTAGGTTGAGCTTGGTTTTCATTGCTGGCCTTGCTTGTTGTAGGGATTGATTGTAGGTATTGCACCTTGTTCTCGTTTGAGTTGTTCTTGCAGTCGTTCCATGCGGTAGTAACGCCACAAGTTAAGTTCTTCCTCGTCATCAACCCAAGGTGTTGTTGGCAGTTCTAGGGAGATTTCAGCCATACGCAAGGCTTTGAGTTCGACTCTGGCTCTCACCATGTCGGCAACATCTGCCCATGCATTGCAAAGGATGGCTTCAAGGATAGCTTTGCTATCGCAAATAGCATCTGCTACATCATCTGGTGTGAAGTCTTGCAGTGCTGCCCATGTCTCGTGCTTAATATCAATCATCATTCACTCCTGTTAAAAAACCTATCAATGCGTGTATTCTGTCAGACATTATCGTATTTGACCATAGGGATTTCCCTTATGCAGTTGTGTATTTCAGACAGTCGTTTGTTAGTGAACACTTTGCCGCATTTCAAGCACAGCCATGCAATTCCTTGGTTGACAGTGGTTTTCTTGCTGCCATGAAGCCCATGTGTACGACCATAAAAAGTGCGGATTTGTTGAATCATGTCTTTACTCTGTTCTTGTAAATGTTGTATCTCCATGCTGTTGCCTCAGTGTCAATGCGTATCCAGATAACTTGCTTTTCTTCTTCTGTCATGCCGTTCCATTGAGCAACCTCAATGTATGTTCGACCACATCCCTTGCATACCTCGTCATACAAGGTCGTACCGACTGCTATGCAGGGACTGTCAGTCATGCTTCTCCTCTGTCTCTGATGGCTTTGGCAACGTAATTCAATGGCGGGTCATCAACGTCTTTTGCAATGCACCGTGCTTCAATGTCATCAACCACCTTTGCACAGGCTTCTCTTTCCAAGGCAACCATCTTCTTGCACATCAATGTCCATGATGCGTTGGCTCTTGCATTGGCTTCCTCTGTTGCTTTGGCGGCTACAAGGTTGGCAAAGGCTACAAGTGATTCAGAATAAATGCCATCAAGGTGTGGGCGCATTCCAATCAAGTTGCATTCTTGTGCCATCTCAATGATTTCATCTTGTGTCATGCTTCACCTCTGATTTCAGCTACGACTTCAGTTATGTGCGCCCATGTACCTAAACGCTCAACCACTTCAATAATGCGCTCTTGCTTCTTGGCGGCTACAAGGTTGGCAAAGGCTTCAAATTCATGGTGCATCATCCAGTTGTCTCCTAGCAAAAAACCAAGGTCGGACTGTCGAGCCATTTCGAATATTTCTTCTTGTGTCATTTCAATCCCCGAATGTAAATTGCAAAGCTGTGCAATGTGTCTTTGCCAAACCCTTCCATCTTCAGGATGGCATCAGCTACTTCATCTAACACTGTGTCTCGGTAAGGGTTCAGAGATTCCACCCGCTGCTTTAACTGGCCTACCTCTTGTTCAACAACTTCAACCCTAGATTCAATCTGACGTTTACGCCACAAACTTTGAGCAGAATCGTTCATGCTTTTTCCTTTTGGCTTTCTTCATGTTTAAACAGGCTTTCTCTGCCGACCTAGCCTTGCCCTTCTCTCGTATCTCTTGAGGGCTTAAAGGCTCTGTACGAGGCTCAGTATGGGCATAGATGCTAATGGACAAGCCCATCAGTAGCACTATCCTGATAAAGGCTTGTGCGTAGCTCATAGTGACTTGGCATATCTGCGAGCAATGCGCTCGCACTCGTCTTCTTCTGCGCCAGACAATTCGTTGCGAACGTCCTTGCCAGTCTCGTCATGGGCTTCCCACTCAAAGTCAAGATAATTGGTAGCTACGTCATAGTCGTACCAAGTCAAAACAACAGTGACATCTTTCTCCAGTTCTTCGCTATAAAAGTCTTCAATGATTTCCATGTTGACACCTCTCAAGTTGTTGGAATCTGTATTGTCAGACAGAATGATTGTGATGGTATAGGGACTTTCCCTTATTGTCAAACTGTATGACGCTATACAATCCTATCACTATGCCAAGACCACCCTCAGAAATCACAGGCTCAAGCATTCAAATTGCTGTACGAGTCACCAAGAGCCTCAGAGATGAGTTCAAAAACCTTGGAGGAGCCGTTTGGTTACGTAAACTGTTGGCACAATCCATCAACAAGAAGTTAAACAATGAAACTGTCAATTCCACAGATGCAAACCCTAAAACGCCTAACTAATGGCCCTAGAAGTAGCGTTTCTTTCACCACAACAGAGACTTATTCGCCCGGCTCGTATCACTGCCTCACCCACTTGAAAAACCTTGAAATGAATGGTTTGGTGGTGGAGATTGAAGATATGTGGCATTTGACCAACGCTGGTCGGATGAAGTTAATTGAGACAAAATCAGAGAACTCAACACGCCATGCTAATGGCACGACACATGAGACTTATGTCCAAGGGAATTGGAAAGACCTTGTTCATCGTAGGGGTGCTTTAGATTTTCTTGAGCATAAAAGTCGGTTCAGCAACAGCTTTGTTTAAAGGAGAAACCATGAAAAAAGTCATTATTGGCGCGTACTTAGCGGTGTCTAGCTTGACAGTTTGGGCGGCTTGTTCAACACATACCTACTATGCAAATGGTCGTTATGTGACTTGTACGACCTGCTGCTGGGGAAATAATTGCAGTACCAACTGCTACTGATTACAATGTTGCGAAACACGGCTAGATGAGGATTGATCCCCTTGTCGAAAAGAGACCCCACCCCTCCTGCCGAGGTTTCCTTTCAGGGTGGAAATTTAGGGCGTGGGAAATGCACTTTTACCAATTTCACATTGGTGACTACAAGTCACATACACATCATCTTTCTCTTATAGAAGACCTTGCCTTTAGGCGGCTTCTTGACCATTACTATCTGCACGAACACCCGATTTCGCAACGGGATATTGCTCGCCAGATTGGCATGAGGGAACACGAACAAGAGGTTTTAACAGTCCTCAACGAGTTCTTCATATCCACTGACAATGGGTTTATCAACCCAAGGGCAGACTCCCAAATCAAGACTTTTCGTGAGCATCAAGCTGTTTCAGCGTGGGGTGCGTTCTGTCGAGATAATCCAAAGCTAAAAGAGTTTGCAGAAAAAGATGTTTATATTCAACACTTTAGCGAAGGCACTCACAATCAATATGTGTCTACACTAAGGGCACATCATGTACACACGATGGGTACATCATCCACCCACGATGCAACCATTAACCAAGAACCAATAACCAATAACCATAAACCAATTAAAGATAAAGAAGCTATCGCTTCTTTGTCGGGAAGTACCTTCCCTCCATGTCCCCATCAAGAACTTTTGAAGTTGTGGGCAAAGCATCTGCCACATTTGACGCAACCAAGGTCATGGGAAGGCCAAAGGCAAACCTCGATGAGGCAGAGGTGGGTGCAAGCTGGAAAGCCATCGTCTTATTCCCCTGATGGTTACAACACTGTGGACAAAGGGATTGAGTGGTGGGACAGCTTTTTCCGCTACATCGCACACGAAACCAAGTTGTCAACAGGGTTTGTGATGAACGACCGCACATGGTTGCCAGACCTTGAATGGGTAGTGAATGCTGCCAATTTTCAAAAAATCATTGATGGAAAGTACAACAAATGAGCTTCATTAAGTCTGACATTAAACATGAATCAACTCCAACTTGTGCGCCCAAGCCTTGCACAATTTGCCACCAAGCTACAAACCACGAGGATTTGATGAAATACGGCTCAAGGTGTTTTCCTTGCTTTGCCGAATACTGTAAACAGAGAATTTCCAACATCCAGCGTGAGGACAAGTATCGTGGCGACCCAAGAGGTTGGGCAAGGAGAATTATCGACCGCCACACTGATGGCGAGCCAATCAGACCTGTGACGTTGCGTTTCGCTCAAGAGGCATTAGGAATAAAACAATGAGGAAATACGGCTATCTTGTCCAACAAATAGAAAAAGCACTTTCCGAGCTAGGTGCTATGACAGGCGCAGAACTATGCCAAGAGCTTGGAGTTGAGAAAGCAGAGTTGTCGGCAGTGGTTTCACGCATGGCAAAAGCCTCTAAAACGCTTCCTAAGCGACTTTACATCGTTGGCTATACCTTCGAGCATGAAACACACGATAGACGCTATCCAAGGGCTATTTATGCCTTGGGTGACTTTCCCGATAAACCCAAACCTAAACCCAGTCGGATAGATAATGTCAGACGATACACTGCTAACAAGCGCAAACGATTGACAGGAAACAGCGTTTTCAATTTAGGTTTACCAAGGAGGATTTATGGACAAAATGCAAGTTTTGCCAATAAACAGCTTTGAGGTTGAGCCTTGGTTGTTGGAAAAGCACTATGCCAAGCGGATGTGTCCAATTTCCTATGCTTTTGGTTTGTATGAAGAAAACCAACTTGTTGGCATTGTTACCTATGGAATTCCATCAAGCAGCACTCTGCGTTCAGGAATCTGTGGGACAGAATATGAGGAGAATGTGATTGAATTAAACCGACTTTGTTGTGACAACAAACCAAACTTTGCTTCGTTCTTGGTTGGGAAATCCCTGCAAATGCTGCCTAAACCAATGATTGTTGTAAGTTTTGCTGATACAAAACAAGGTCATGTTGGTTATGTTTATCAAGCCACAAACTTTGTATATACAGGATTGAGCGCCAAAAGGACTGACTGGAAAGTTAAGGGGTTAGAACATCTTCATGGGACAACCATTGCCGACATGAGTAGGGGTCAGCCAAACAGAGCAGAATGGATGAAAGAAAAGTTTGGAGATGACTTTTTCCTACAAGACAGGTCGAGGAAGCACAGATACATCTATTTTTTGGGGACTAAATATCAAAAAAGAAAAATGTTGCACTCTTTGAAATACGAGCTTGAACCATATCCAAAGGGTGACTCCAAACGATACGACTCAGGAAAAACTGTAAAAACCCAACAACTTTTATTTGTATGACAAGATTAGAAGCAAACCAACTACTTGATGAACACAAAAATGGAATCAACAACTATTCCAAACTTGCAGTCACGCGAGCTTTGTGGCTTTGCGGCGACCTTCGAGGAACATCGCCAGCAGACCTTATCGCATCTTGTCAGGATGGCGAAAACTCAGGGTTTCAAACAGCACACATGGCACAGGGTGAAACAGTTGGAGAATGACGTTTATGGGTTTTACAGGGGCATCCAAGAGGAATTCTTGGACAAAATAAAGGAAAAATCATGACTCTGTGGGTGGGTTGCGACCCCGGCATGGCAAGCGGCGCAATAGGCGCAGTAGATGACCACGGCAATTTTTCAGCCTGTTTCGACATTGAACATCAAGACAAACACATTTTGGCCCTTGTTTTTAAATCTAGACTGCTTTCAATAATCGACCCAAAAGAAGGGGCGCAAATCTGCATGGAACAGGTGCATAGTATGCCGAACCAAGGATTAGCCAGCACGTGGAATTTTGCAAGGGCTGTGGGTGTCATTTCAGCAGTTTGCGAGTTGACCAGATACCCTGTGCATTTGGTCACTCCACAGAAGTGGAAAAAGCACTTTCACCTGACCGCAGATAAAAATGAATCACTGGATATGGCTAGATACTTATGGCCTGAAGCCAAATTAAAGCTGAAAAAGGACATAAACAAAGCAGAAGCCCTACTAATTGCAGAATATCTCAGGCATGAACTCAATGGAATCCAAGCCAAAAACATTTGACCCTAGAAACCCACAAGGCAAAAAAGGCCAAGTTGTTTACTATTCAGACCAAGAAAAAGAGGCACTTGCCCACATTGGCAGCGGCTCGATAGCTGAAGGCGCACGTGTTTCTGTCCGTTGGGCGGCACACTTTTGGCGTGTGGGTTTGCGGCCTGACCATGACCTCAACCATGTTGGAATCTGCCTTTTTGTAGATGATGAATTTGCCGATGAACTCTAGGACTTGAAAATAGGGCTAGGAAGGCTTTAAAAGTACTTTTCAGGGCTTGATTTTGGTAGACCCTCAATACCCTACATTGTTTGGCTTGCATGGTCTTAAAAGTAGGCAAAGAAAAACCGCCCGAAGGCGGCTGAATGTTAGTGGTCACTGACTTATTAAATGGTCACATAGTCGGGTGCATCTTCCCTTTCCAAAACAATGCACTCAAAGCCACAATAATTCGTTAAAACTCCTTTTAATTGTGAAACCACTTCGTCAAAGTTATGAATCCAATTATCGTTATTGTTCAGTGTTGCCAAAATAGCAAAATCACCATCTTCACGATAAAAGCCAATTGAAACTGTTTGCATTTTTAACACCTTTTAAGTTTGTTTACGAAAAATTATCCTCAGCAGTAGGGCAACTGTGGCATAAATCATAGTTGACCCTCTAGGCTTTGCAGGAATTCAATGACTGAATCTAAGCCTGATTCTATGGTTTGGTCTTCAAAATCAGCGTTATAAGTTTGCTTCAAGACTTTTTGCGAGAGTGCTGCTTTTATGTCGTAAAGCTCAAACAATGCGGCTGTCAGGTTGTTATGGTCAACTTCAAGCCTAATCGGGTTTTCCAGCCAATGGGTGTCTATCATGCTGTCACCTCTTGATTGAGAATGGCTTCAATGGCTTTCATCTGGTCAGGGCTGATATTCAGCCAATTAGATTCGCCTCTGATAGTGTGGATTTTGATTTTGACCTGACCATTTTTATCGTCTTGGGCGTTTTCTTGGGTCAAAGAAAAGGGAATAGCTCGGAATAGTTGGGCTTCAATGTAGTTCATGCATCCACCTCTTTGTCTGCGTATTCAGCAATTAAATTCTTTGCAATTTCATACCAGTTCACATCGTGAATGAAGGCAAGGGCATAGTCAACGGCTAAATTACCCTCGCCGCCGCCACTTTCATGGATATGGTTTTGGACATAATCCTGCAAAACATTGCCCAATTCCCAAGGCTCAAGGCTCAGGTCGAATATGTCGCTGTCATAAAGGCCATCAAAGATTTCAAGGTTGACCCGCCATGTGGCGTAGTTTGTCCAGCCATTGTATTTTGTATCAGTCATCATTAACACCTATTCAAAAGCACAGGCAAGCCCCTGCAAGCCTTACATTGTCAAAATGCAAGCCAAAGCCCTACGCATAGGGCAATGGTTTGAATTCTTATTCTGCCACTACTACAGGCATTTCAGCCTCTACAGGCTTAGTTTTTGACCGATAGCACCATTCAGGCACTTTAGCCATGCCGCTATCCCTGCAAGGCATCATCACACCAACAAAGTGGTCATCCATGCTTGGAAAACTGACCAAAATAGATTGGTCACCCCTTTGGATAAGGCTTGGAATTTGACGTTTTCCCCATATTTCTTCGGACATATCAACAAAACGCACCAATAAATCAGGGTTAAAAGTGGCGGGTTTAATATCCTCGTCTTTAAAAACCATTGGAATCACTCTATCGGCATCTGGAAAACGTGCGTCATGAGCTTGGAATCGGACAGTTTGATTGTCAGAAATACACTCTACGGCATGGCCTTCGACGCTGAAATGCAAGAAATCATCACCTTGTTTTTTCGTGCCTTTGAGCTTGATAAGGTGCTCAGTAGGCAAAACGACATTCATAGGGACATCTGACTGAATGCCGTCAACAAACAAACGCCCCAAAATATGGCCGTCAGTAGCTTCGATGTAAGTACCTCTAAAGTCACGAACGACATTTATGCCTTGCAAGTAGTATCGGATGTCTTTTTTTGCGGCTAAGTGAAGCATACCTCTAATGTCTTTGCGTCGAATTGTGAATTTCATTATGAACACCTTTTAAGTTGAAACCCTAGAAAAGCCTAGGTGCTAGAGCACTGTCAAACAATGCCCTAAACCCTAGAATTTAGCCACGCCATGCAAGCATCACGCCGATACAGGCAAAGACTATCACGCAAACGATACCCCAAAGAATCTCTGATTTATCCATGTTAAGCCCCTAGAACTGATTGAAATTATGCCGCGATGTAGTTAGCGCATCGGTCACGGCGGCGAGCGTCAAAGCCTCTTGGTTTATGTTGACCGCGCCACAATAGAGTATTGATTGAAAAGCCCTTACCGCTTTCAAAGTCACGGGTTGAGATTATCTCGCCGTGAATTTCTTTCATGCGCTCAATGGCTTGGTCAAGCGTTCCTTCAAAATCTTCGCGGTGAACTGTCGCCATTGGATAAGTTATTACAAAGCCCTCAGTTGCCCCGTTTTCGCTTGGTGAAGCATGGATAGTGAATTTATAGGTTTTCATACGTTGACCGCCTTTGCAAAGTTAGGCGCTTCGCCGTTATAGGATGCAATGCGGAAAGAATGAAAGCCACAATCAGTAGCCAGTGCTTTAACTCTCTCTATCTCTTGCAAAGTCTTTGCGCCGCTTAAAAGCAAGGTTTCCATGTAATCACGGGTTTCACCTTGTTCAAGCCCATAAAGTAAAAGTTCTTTCATGTTCACACCTATTGAGTTGATTGTTGAAACACTAGGATTTTCTTTCCTAGTGAATATATTATCGGGTAATGTCAAACAATAAACATCAGGACAAACCCTAATCAATCCCCTATTTATATCTATCAACAATGGCTAGTTATTAGGTTTTATCTATTTAACATAATGCGGTATTAATTGGATGCCCTGATAT
>Ga0247723_1001866_pt1 | contig 11845 bp, 15 predicted proteins | sample MSEWelMarce5H_FC_FD_189079 | JGI IMG/M metagenome (GOLD analysis project Ga0247723, IMG submission 189079) | Subsurface sediment microbial communities from gas well in West Virginia, United States - MSEEL Well Study Marcellus 5H_FC | ecosystem: Environmental > Terrestrial > Deep subsurface >...
CGATTGCAAACATTATTGCATTCAACCTTGCAGATTCAATTGACGCCGTAGCAATGACAACATTGCGTGGCGGTTCAAACGTAATCTACTCAGGTTCAACAGCAACATCAACTGCAACAGTAACTGCAGCAGCAACAATTTCTTCAGCAAACATCCGCAAGGCTGTAGCGAAGTTACGTGCTAACAAAGCAGTTGCTCGCAAGGGTTCACTATACTGGGCTGGAATCCACCCAGAAGTTTCACACGACCTCCGCGCTGAGACAGGTTCAGCAGGATGGTTGCTTCCAAACCAATACGGTTCTGTACAAGACCGCATCTGGGCTGGAGAAATCGGACAATACGAAGGTGCATACTTCGTAGAGTCTCCACGTCTATACACAGCAACTGATGGTGCTTCATCTGCAAAGGTGTACCGCACAATCCTTGCTGGACAGCAAGCACTTGCTGAGGCAGTGGCAGAAGAGCCACACGTAGTTATCGGACCAGTCGTTGACCGCTTGATGCGTCACCGTCCAATGGGTTGGTACGGAGTTCTAGGCTTTGCACGTTACCGTGAAGAAGCCCTTTACCGTATTGAGTCAGGTTCATCAATCGCATAATTGATTGACGCTGGTACAGGGGTAGAAATATCCCTGTACTGGAGTAAGTTCATTAAGGAGACCAATGGCTAATTACACATTTACAACACCAAGAGTTCTTGAAAGAGGCTCTGGAGGTCATAGACTGTTTCAATTCTACAATCGTAGCGTTGGTGTATCTGTAGCCAAAACAGCAGCAGGTGCTTATATAAGTCTACGCTTTCCCAATGAAGATGATGTTGCTACTTATCTTGAGTTCTATCAAGGTGGTAGTAAACACACTGTTGATGACACACAGAAAGCAGCAATAATTGCAGCAAACATAGGTGTTACAGAAAGCAATTTCGTAGCACAGTAGGGGATATATGAATTTACATAGATTACGGGCACATCCTGAATATGTAGAAGGTTGTTTCGGTTGTAAAATTGGAACACTTGAAATGGGAACAGGCGATGCTTCAAGAGATATATCTGACAAGAAGTGGACCTCTGAGTTAAACGAATACAAGAAGGCTAGAGCCGAAGGTATTCAACCAGCGGGTACAACTAGAAGGCACGTAGAAGAAGCAAGAAAAGCGTCAGAGACATTGGGTAAAGCATACGATGCAGACTCAATGCCAAAGACGAAAGATATAACTAAAGAATCCGTAGCAGTAATGAAACAGATTGGGCAAATATAATGATGAAGAACAAAGCATACAAGATGGCTGAAAAGATGGAATCTAAAAAAGAAAAAATGATGGAATTGAAGATGGGCAAGAAGATTGTCAAGAAGGCTGCTAAGAAGGCTGTAGCAAAAAAGATGGGCAAGAAGAAGTAATGCCAAAGGTAGGAATGAAAGAGTTTCCATACACCGCAAAGGGTATGAAGGCAGCCAAGGCTGAAGCCAAGAAGACTGGTAAGCCAATGAAGAAGGCTGTTAAGAAGACTGCAAAGAAGAAGTAAATGAAAAAGAAATCAGCAACTCAAAAGAAAGTCAGCAAAGTAATGAGAGAGTTCAAGGCTGGCACTCTTCACAGTGGTGTTAACCCGAAGGGTCCTAAAAAGGCTCCAGTAGTTAAGTCTAAGAAGCAAGCAATTGCTATCGCACTATCTGTTGCTGGCAAGGCAAGGAAGAAATAAATGGCAGACCCACGACTAAAGCGAGCAGGAGTGTCAGGGTTTAATAAGCCAAAGCGCACACCGAATCACCCAAAGAAGTCACACGTTGTTGTGGCTAAAGAGGGAGATAAGGTTAAGACTATTCGCTTTGGTCAACAGGGTGTATCAGGTTCACCTGAAGGTTCTGCTAGAAACAAAGCATTTAAGGCTCGTCACCAAAAGAATATATCTAAGGGCAAGATGAGCGCAGCATACTGGGCGAATAAGGTGAAATGGTGAAGAAGAAAGCATTTTGGGATAAGAAGAACCCTAATAAGAAATCAACTCCACTTACACCTGCTCAGAAGACTAAGGCTAAAGCAATGGCTAAGAAGGCAGGACGCCCTTATCCAAACCTAGTAGATAACGCTAGAGCAAAAAAGAAATAAGAAAGCAGGGGACAATGCAAGAAACAGTATCAGTCGCTTGGTGCGACAATGGGATGGTAGACGGAAAGTTTATGCAAGGCGTAACCGATGTGTTACTAAAGTCTGGCATTAAGTTTGAATCTACCCTTCGCAGTCAAGGTAATCAAATTGCTAGACAGAGGGAAACTGTAATTACCTACTGGTATGAGCAGAACAAAGCCGATTGGTTACTATGGGTTGACTCAGATGTAGTCATTAGCCCAGAGGGTTTCTTGAAACTTTGGAATCAAAAAGATAAAGATGAACGACCAATTATGACTGGCGTTTACTTTACTACAGATAACCCTGAAGAACCTTTAATGATTCCGATGCCTACAGTCTTTAACTTTGTTGAAAACAAAGATGGTGGATTTGGATTAGCAAGAGTTCATCCACTACCTGAGAATAAGTTGATAAAGGTAGATGCTGCAGGTATGGGATATGTCCTTATGCACCGTAGCGTAGTTGACAGAATTAAGAAGGAAATACCTGATGCTCAGTTTTTTATGGAAATGGGCAGAGGAACTAAATTTATAGGTGAGGATATTTACTTTTTCGCTTTATGTGAAAAGGCTGGAGTCCCACTCTATTGCGACACAAGCGTCCTAGCGCCGCATATGAAACGCTTTTCATTTGATGAGCATTATTACAAAGCAATGACTAAAGGGAGAAAATAATGGCTGGTACTGCAGGTAGTACTTTCTGTTCAGAACTTAATCGTCTGGCAAATGGTGGAACCTATCCTCTTCGTACTGCATTCCTTGATGACCAAGGTGCAGCAAACAAGTGGGCTGGAACTACTGGACTTGCAGTACAGGGTGCATTAAATGCCAAACTTGGTATTACTGATAAGAAATTGTTTAAAGGTATCGGAGCAGCGTGCAATGCGCTGGCTGGTACAACTGGTAAATCACCAACAGATGCCTTGAGAGGAATAGACTCCTAATGACAACTCTTACTAATATGATTGATGAGGTTGCTGTCAATCTGTCTGGATATACATTCCAGCAGGACAGAGCAACCTATCTGACCCACGCAGTAACTACTACTACGTCATCATCTGCTAGCCCTTTGGTTCTACAGTTAGGTTCTACTGACTCTGTAGGTAAAGGCGTCATTGAAATTGACGAAGAACTACTTTGGGTAGACTCATTTGACCGTGTTGCTAACACTGCAACTGTAGCCCCATTTGGTCGTGGCTACCTAGGAACTACTGCTGCTACACACGTTATTGATTCTAAAGTAACTATCAGCCCTACATTCCCAAGATTTAATATTAAGAGAGCAATCAACGATACTATCCGTGCACTTGGTGCTAACATATTTGCTGTAAAGACTACTACATTTACATTCACATCTTCTGTGTCTACATATGCTTTTAACAACCTTAATATCAAGAATATACTTTCAGTAACCTGGCAAGACATTGGACCTTCTAAAGAGTGGGTTCCACTACGTCGTTGGGACTTTGATTCATTAGCATCTACAACAGCATTTGGTTCAGGTGCTCAGACAATTACTTTGGGTGAGGCACCAGTATCTGGTCGCACAGTAAAGGTTGTCTATGCAACTGACCCTGAACCATTTACATCTAACTCAGATGTGTACACAACCGTAACTGGTCTTCCAGAGTCAACAAGGGACGTAGTAGTTTTGGGAGCAGCCTACCGCTTACTCTCATTCTTAGACCCTGCTCGTGCCTCACAGGTTAGCCCACAGGCTGATGAGACAGATTCTAAGCGCCCATACGGTGCTTCTCAGACAGCAACTAAGCAACTTTATGCTCTTTATGTTCAACGCTTGGATGAAGAGACTAAATCACAACAATCAAATTATCCAATCAAAGTTCACTACTCCCGCCGATAAGGAACATCAATGCCAACAATTAGAAAATATTCCTCACGCTCACAGCAAACAACGCTGTCAAGTGCAGTAACATCTAGTGGTACATCAATCACAGTTGTCTCTGCAGCATCCCTTCTTGGTGGCGTAACTGTTGCTGCTAATGAAGTCTTTACGATTGTCATTGACCCTGATACGGCTCTTGAAGAAATTGTAGATGTAGTCTCGGCTGCAGGTAACCCTGTATCTGGAAACACAATTACTATTGTTCGTGGTCGTGATGGCTCTACTGGCACAGCACACTCTGCTGGTGCCGTTGTCCGTCATATGGCTATCGGTAGAGATTACCGTGAAGCAAATGACCACATTAATGAAACTGCTAGTGCACACGGATTAACTCTTGCTGATGTAACACTGTCAACTGGTACAGGCAACGTATCAACTACAATGCTTGCATCTAATGCTGTTACCACAGCCAAAATAACAGATGCAAATGTAACCACAGCAAAGATTGCTGACAGTGCTATTACCTCAGCCAAGATTGCTGACCTGACTATTGCTACTGGAGATATTGCAGACTCTGCTATTACTAGTGGAAAGATTGCTACTGGTGCAGTAGGAACAACTAAGATTGATGACTTATCAATTACTACTGCTAAAATTGTTGATAGCGCAATAACTGCTGTCAAGATTGGTACAGATGCAGTAACTACAGCCAAGATTCAAGATGGCGCAGTTACCACTGGAAAGATAGCAGATGGAACAATCGTCAACGCAGACATCAATGCTTCTGCTGCGATTGATAAAACTAAGATTTCTGGAACTGCTGTAACCGTAGCCGATACTGGCACAGTAACTAGCACAATGATTGCTGATGGCGCTATTGTAAATGCTGACATCAATGCATCTGCTGGTATTGCTTATAGCAAGTTAAGCCTTGGTGGAACTATTACATCTGCTGACTTGGTAGATGGAACTATTGTTAACTCTGATATTAATGCTAGTGCAGGTATTGCGCTTAGCAAGTTAGCAACTGACCCACTGGCTCGTGCTAACCATACTGGCACACAGACAGCATCTACTGTCTCTGACTTTGATACACAGGTTCGTACATCTCGCTTAGACCAGATGGCAGCACCTACTGCTGCAGTATCTGTAAATAGCCAAAAGATTACTAACCTTGCTAATCCAGTTGATAATGGAGACGCAGTATCTCTAGGTTACCTTACTGGTCAAAAGGGTATAGCAAATGGTATTGCTGAACTTGATGGTTCAGGATTAGTTCCTACTCATCACCTTCCAGCCCTTGCTATTACTACAACACAGGTAGTCAACTCACAGTCAGCGATGCTTGCACTTACCGCACAAATTGGCGACGTTGCAGTTCGTACAGATGTTAACAAATCATTTATTCTTACAGCAACTCCTGCTACTACATTGGGCAACTGGCAAGAATTACTTACTCCAACAGATGCAGTCCTTTCTGTTGACGGAAGCACAGGTGCAGTTAGCCTTTCAGGTACATACTTAAATAGAACATCTGGTCAGTTGCTAGGAAACCTAGATGCTGATGGTTTCAAGATTACAGACCTAGGAACACCAACTGGTGGTTCAGATGCTGCAACTAAGGCTTACGTAGATACTGTTGCTGGTTCAGCAGATGCCGCTGCAGCAAGTGCTTCTGCTGCTGCAACAACTTATGATAACTTTGATGACCGCTATTTAGGTGCTAAATCATCTGCTCCATCTGTGGACAATGACGGTAATACACTTATTGTTGGTGCTATTTACTGGAACTCAGTATCTAACAATATGTTTGCTTGGACAGGTTCTGCCTGGGGTTCTATTTCCTCTACTGCAGACATCTACCGTTATCGTTACACAGCATCAGGTGGAGAGACTTCAGAGTCAGGTCCTGATGATAACGGACTAACACTTTCTTATATTGTAGGTAAAGAGCAGGTATACCTCAATGGTGTTCTTTTAGTTCGTACTACAGATTACAACGCTACAAATGGTACAAGCATCACAGGTCTTTCAGCCTTGGCTGCTGGAGATATTCTTGAGGTTATTACTTTTACCGCGTTTGACCTTGCTAACGTTTTATCTCCTACACTTTTTGATGCAAAGGGAGATTTACTTGCTGGTACTGCAGCAGATACTGTAGGTAAATTAAGCCTTGGAACTAATGGACATTATCTTAAGGCTAACTCATCTACAGCAACTGGACTTGAGTGGGCTGCAGTTCCTAACCCAGATTTAACACCATATGCTACAAATGTAGCAGTTGAAGAAAATTTAATCCTAGTCCTTATGGGCGCAATCTAACAACGAGAGGTAGTAACTAATGGCTACAACAACTAAAGTGCTGTCAAGAACAGCAGCGTCAACATCAACAACAACCCTATATACAACTCCGTCGTCAACGACAACTGTGATAACTAACATTGTTATCTGCAACCCAACAGGGTCTGCAACAACAGCATCGGTTCTGCTCAACGATATTGACCTACTTGGTTCGGTATCTATTGCAGCAAACTCATCTGCGTTCTTTGACCTTAAGCAAGTGTTGCCTACAACACAGACAATTAAAGCAAGTGCATCGTCAACATCTGTTGACTTTCATATCAGCGGAGTGGAGATAGCGTAATGGGTATATCAGTATTTCCAGCCCCTAGTGCTGGCGTAACACCTAAAGTATTTACATACACAACTCCTGGAGTTTCAACATTTACATTGCCTAGCGGGTACGGTGCTGGCAATCCACTTAGGGCTGAAGTAACAATTCTTGCTGGTGGTGGAGCATCTGGTAGAGGATATTGGGATTCTACAACCGATATGGGCGTTGCAGGTGGTGGTGGTGCTGGTGGTATTTTTAAAGGAGAACTAGCATTAACTTCAAACCTAAATGTACAAGTTGGTCGCGGTGGTGCTTGCTATGGAAACATAACTTATCACGGCGGTAATGGAGAACTTTCATATATTGGAAATGGCACTCCTAAAAATTTATTTATAAATCCACAAATGCTAGGTTATACTGAAGCAATAGGTAGTTCGTTAATTGAATTTCCTTTTCCATATTGTGGCGGAGCAGCATCTAGAGCAGCAGCGGTACGTGGAAATACAATAGAATTAGGAAACCTAGGTTCTCAAAGCCTTTGGAATGGTCAAACATATTCAGTTAAAGCATCAACACAATATACATTTAGTATGTACCAACAAGGCAATGGCACACAAGCCCGATTTAATTTGTTATGGTACACTGAGGCTGGTGCAGTTATATCTACTTCAAATGGTAGTACTTTTACTGCTGTAAACAACACTTGGAACAGGTCACACGTTGGTGATACATCACCATCAACTGCTGCTTATTGTACTTTGCAAATTCAAAAAACCTCTGGCACTAACACACTTTATTTTTCAAATGCACAACTTGAAGAAGGTGTTACATCACCAACAACATATGTAGATGGTGATTCAAGTGGATATATTTGGGGTGGAATTAAAACAGGCAGTGCTACTCTTTTAGCATCCGAAGTTATGTATGTTGCTAACGGCGGAGGCGGAGGCGGTGGTGTTTTTGGCGGAGGACCTAGCGATTCTAGAGGTTACTCTGGAGGATGCTCTGGTGGCGGTGGCATAAGAACAACTTCAGCAACTAGATTTATGTCTGCTGGAAATGGTGGCGGTTTAGGTGGCAACGCTAATTTATTTACTAATTCACCAACAGTAGGTGCAACCCAGTCTGCTATATCACCAACAAATAATTACTATAATAAATTTGCTGATTTTAATTTTGGTTCAAACGGAATTACGTATGCTTCAGGAGCAAATAATTTTTATGGTACACCTGGACCAGAATCTAGTGATGGATATGGCAGAGGCGGTTTTGGTGGTAATTCAAAAAGTGATTCTGCTCAAAGTTGGGCAGAACTATATTTTAATGACACAAACAATGCTGACTGGTTAACCCGAAGCAAAAATTTAGTAAATGGAAAAGCCAATACAGGTGATGGTGGAAGTTTTATGGGTATAACAACTAACTCTGGTTCTGGTGCTGGTACTCAAGTTCTTCCAGGTAACGGTGGCTCTGGTCTAGTAATCATTAAGTATTGGAGTTAACAGATGAGTAAAGCAAGAGACATAGCAAATGCAGGTACAGCCTTAACATCAGTATCAGCAACAGAACTTGCCTATTTAGATGGTGTCACTTCTGCTGTTCAGACACAGATAAACGCCAAACAAGCAGTTGTATCTGGCGTCAACGATACAGAAATTGGATACCTTGACGGTGTTACATCTGCTATTCAGACACAGATTGACAGTAAAATTGGTCAATCAACTGCTATCAACCCTACTATTGTAGACGCTAAAGGCGACATTATTGCAGCAACCGCTTCTGATACTGTTGCAAGATTGGCGGTTGGCTCTAATGGTACAGTGCTAACGGCGGACAGTGCTGAAACTACTGGTTTGAAATGGGTTTCATCTGCTCCACCTGCTACAAACTTTACTTTAGTAGGTACTGTTAGTTTAAGCGGAACAAATATTTATACAATTAGCGGAATTAGTGGTGCTAATCAATTACTAATTATGTTTGACGACACAACAGTTCAGCAATCATCATTTTTAACATTAAGATTTAATGGTGATACGGCTCAAAATTATCGCTATGTTGGACCTAACATTGTTAATAATGGTTCGTGGACATTAAGCACAACGGGGGTCTGGCGAAATATTAATAGTGATTCAGATAAAATATCTATCGCTCGGACAAGTATTTCAACAGGTAGTAACGCGGCTGGATATTTATTTGTTGATGGTTGTAATTCATTGGGCGTAAAAACTTTTCACGGTGCTGGTGGTGCTACTCAAGATGGCTCAAGTACTACACAATACAATTGGATTGGTGGATATTGGAATAATACAAGCACAATTTCAAGTGTATCAATTCTAAATTCAACGCTTAATTTTTCATCAGGAACAATGAGAGTATATAAGGCATAGGAGATAAAAATGATAATTGTAGAAAAAACACTCAATATTCAAACAGGTGAGGAAACAGTTATTGAACGTGAAGAAACAGCGGATGAACAAAAATCTCGTTTGGAGCAAGAAGTTTTTTTTACTCAAGAAGCAGCAAATATTGAAGCAAAGGCAATTGCCAAAGCAGCACTCTTAGCACAACTTGGCATCACAGAAGAACAAGCAAAACTTCTACTTAATTAAATAACTAATCCCTGAGCATTGGATTAAAACTGCTCAACTAATTTTTCTACCTAAGGAGTACTGTGGCATTTCGTGATATTACCGAAGGTGACGATAATGTATGGGCACTTGCTGGCGATGGGTTCCCTATTGCTCGTGGTGTGGCAGACATTGGCGTTGCAACAACTGCTGGTCTCTGGCAAAACACTGATGTTGCCTACGATGTAGCCATTGGTGGTCTCCCATTTATCTATGCAATCAGTGATGGACGCCCTTACACACGTCAGACTGCACCCTTTCGTAAAGACCAGTTTGACAACGGAGCAGAACCAGGCGAGCAATCACTTACTGGTTGGTGGCTAAGAAGTCAGTCATCCTTTCACGGTGGACAAGGAATTAAATTCTATGACCCATCTGCTGGTGAGACGGTTGCACATAGGTATACAGACAGTAAAGGTGTCAATGTTTGGAGTAAGGGACAAGTAACCTTACTTAAAGATACTGCTACTACACACTACACAACTGGTCCAATACAAACAAATGGCAGAGTAGCCCAGATTGCTCGCTCTATTGAGTACGGCACAACTGAAGGCATACTACTTTGGGATGAGTATGATGTAGATAAGATTGCACAAGACGGAACAGTTACTCACTTTGTTGACTATGCCTCTGGGACTAACTATCCAGTTCAGGCTATATGTGATGACGGCACCTATGCTTATTGGATTACCAATGAATTAAACACTGGAACCCCAAGATTACGTGTATACAAAAAACTATTAACTGGTGTCTCTGGTACTGGTGATGTTCTTATGCTCAGTGACAATGGTATTACTGTAACTAATGCAGTAATGGAATATGTCAAAGACCGCATTGTTATGTGTATCAATAACAAGATATATGAAATATCCTCATCAGCAACTGCTCTGCCAACTGCTGTATATACACATAGCGATACTGATATTATATTCTCAAGCATTACAGCCTCTGGTCCAGCAATCTATGTGGCTGGATACAGTGGCACTCAGTCCAGCATATTCAAGTTTACTCTTAGTACTGCTGGTGTTATGCCAACTCTTACTACTGCTATTACTGCAGCAGAGATGCCAGTTGGTGAAATTGTCCACAGGATTTTTTACTACCTAGGTTATATGATGATAGGTACTAATAAGGGAATCCGTGCAGCGGTAGTCTCAGACCAAGATGGTTCTATTAACTATGGTCCACTTATTGTGGAAACAACTCAGCCTTGCTATGACTTTGCAGCACGAGACAGATTCGTCTGGTGTGCAACTGGTGTAGACGGAGCACCTGGAGTTATCCGCATTGACCTTAGCAACGAGATAGAGCCTTTACGCTTTGCTTATGCCAATGACTTATATGTCAGTGGAACTAGTGGATATAGCACAACAACCTGTGCATTTGCTGGCACAACAGAGCGATTAGTATTTGCTACCACAGCACTCAATGCTGGCTCGGTAAGCAATAAAGCACTTACATCTGATGTAGCAACTCTTACTACATCTGCAGTACACGGCTTAGCCGTTGGTGACCAAGTATGGGTAGAAGGTGTTGATGCTACATTTAATGGCAAGTACACAGTTACTGGAGTACCAACAACTACAACATTTACCTATGCTAAAGTTAATGCTAACGTAACATCTGCTGCCGTATCACCTGTTGGTAAGGTTAACAAGATAGGTAGCATTAACATTGAAGCAAGTGCAACACTAACTTCTACTGGATACCTGACTACAGGTTATATCCGATATGGAACATTGGAACCTAAGAACTTTAAGCGTCTTCTTGGACGTGGAGACTTTGCCTTTGGTTCCTTAGTCCTAGAAACTGTAGACAAGAACGGCGTTGAGTATGACCACATTACTTATGACTCAGGTGTTGAAGGTGTTGAAGTTACAACTAACAACCCACAGAGTGCACAGGAATATGTGGCTTATAAGTTTATATTAAATCGTGATGCAACAACTATCTCAAAGGGTCCAGTATTCAAGGGCTACCAAGTTAAGGCAACGATTGCTACACCACGCCAACGTGTAATTCAATTCCCAGTTTATTGTTTTGATGTAGAAACTGACCGTTACAATGTGGTAACTGGTTATGAAGGACGTGCTTCAGAGCGCATCCTAAGACTAGAAGATATAGAAGAAGGTGGAGACGTAATTAACTGGCAGGATTTATCTACCCAGGAGATTCGTCAAGCCGTAATTGAACAAATCACATTCACTCGTATGACTCCACCTGATAAGAAATTTGATGGCTTCGGAGGCATACTTACTATAACCGTCAGGACTGTGTAATGACAGCAGCAGATTGGGCTGGACTCATTGTCTCAGTCGTAACAATAATAATTAGTTTCGGTGCAGCAACACGTTGGTTAGTTAAACACTACCTTGATGAGTTGAAGCCGAATGGGGGCAACAGTATGAGGGACTCCGTGAACACTAACACCGAGAGGCTTAACCGAGTTGAACAAAGAGTTGACCAAATCTACGTCCTATTATGCGAGAGTAAGAAATAGTTTAGCAGTTTGTTTTATAGCATTTAATTTTTTGTTCCTAGTTCCACCAGCATATGGCGAAGAACCTCTACCAGAAGTAACAACTATAGTTACCAATGGTGGAGATGATGTCTCTTATAGAATCCCTTTGA
>Ga0247723_1001867_pt1 | contig 11843 bp, 15 predicted proteins | sample MSEWelMarce5H_FC_FD_189079 | JGI IMG/M metagenome (GOLD analysis project Ga0247723, IMG submission 189079) | Subsurface sediment microbial communities from gas well in West Virginia, United States - MSEEL Well Study Marcellus 5H_FC | ecosystem: Environmental > Terrestrial > Deep subsurface >...
TGAAAGTGTAGCTACGACGGAAGCAGTTGACGGTTTAGTTGGCGAACCAGAAGCCGCGTATGTTTGAATTGTTACGTCTACGTTAGTGGTAGACCAGTAAATCTGAACATAATCACCCGCGTTCATAGATAGAAAATAGTTCCAACCCTTAATGTCGTGAAACGGGACACCCGCACTTTTTCTGGCGGGCATACCAACTAAACCAGTCGAGCCAGTGATGTCTGCGTCGTTTTGCTTTAGCCAAATAAAGACGTCTTGGGGGGCGTTATCCAAGTTTTGTAACTGCACACTAAACTGCAAGTTATATATACCTGCGTATTCCACAGTAATTTTAGAGTTAGAAACAACCGACACCCCGTTTGAGAAGTCTGTGGTGTCTAACGTCATCAGCGTAGCGGTGTTAACTGTGGTTGTCTGATCTGTAAAATCCGAAAACGCCCCGTACGGAAACGCCAAATACCTACCACCTGCGTTACCTGTAATTTCTGTTAATGCATTCTGCAATTGGTTAAAGTACAGACGCAGAACGTTTGTAAACTGATCCTGATACCGGCGCTCGTACTGATCCGTACCCAATGGCAAGTTGGGTGGTGCAGGGTTAATGATCCTATTTTGTGTTGTCATTACCGTCTGCCATCAGGACGAATATCTATACGAGGCGCACCCAACTGCCAGACCGTGTTAATCTGGTTAGAGCTAATCTTGAAGATCATCTGGCGACCACGCATACGGGTGAAGATCATGCCGGTGAACTGTTCGGTAATCACGTATGTACTACTTTTTGCTACAGGTTGTGATGCCGTGCTTGTCACGCCAGAGCCAGAATTTGCCAATCCGTAGAGCGTCATGGACACCGAAGGCGTAGCCCCAGTAGGTGAGTTCTCGGCGTTCTCAAAGGTCAGATCAGGAAGGACGCGCCACACAAAACCAAAATTATGTCCGTCGCCAATGTCAAACTCTGAGGAGGAAATGTAGGCATCAATAGCGGTAGTTGTTCCTGTTTCATTGTTGTTTAGCCCATTCTCGTGATACACCAAGTTGTTGCTGTACGTAGCCGCCAGCGGATAGTCAAGCAAGCCAGAATCCAGCCATGCTGTTCGTTGCATTGTGCCGTAGTACCAGATTTTTTCTAGGTAGTTGTAGATCACATAACTGTCAATCTCGTTGCTACCAGAAGAGCAGTAGAACCACCAGACTTCGTTAAAGCCCTCGTTAGTGCCAGCAAACACCTGCGCGGCTTGAGCTTGATTAAAGTTACTAAATATGTGGCGACGCAAGTCGCAGTTAAGCGTTTGCACACGGCCATCGTAGGAGTAGAACTTGTCTACACCCATCCAGTACACGATACCGGAGGCAATCACAGCGGCGTTGGGGCCTTGGATTGAAATGTTGTCGCCAAGCAACTGCGGTGCCCAGACGTATGGGGGCCCGAGGTATTGAAGTGAATAAATGCTGGAGTCAGTAAACACTGTAATCTCTTGGCGGGTCTGTACTGTGGCCACAATTTCAGAACCGTGAGATAGTCGGGTAAACCCTGCTTGGTTAGTTGGGTCTGGCGTCCAGTTATAGATGTCGTCTTGCGCTGACCAACGGATCAGCATAGGGTCAAGCACTGCACTACCGTAGTCGTTGCAGCCAAACACAATAATAAAACGAGAAGAATCCGACACCACTATATTGTTCTGGACAGTCGGCACGTCAACAATTGTTGACACTGCGCCCGTGCCCGAGGAAGATGTATTAACAGCAGCACCCGCGCCATCTAGTAACTTAAATGTTAAGCCGTTTACTTCAAACACATAGTAAGTCACACCAGCGGTGATACCTGTTGGCAACGAGCCGCCAGAGAATTGAAGTGCTGCGCCTTCGGTATAAAGTATGGTGGAAGTCACCACAGTCGGCGAAGCGTTGGTAAACGACACTGTGCCGCCGAGAGAGTTGAGCAGTACCCCGCGAGTTGTCACCCCGCCCGTTGCATCCCAATAGTACAGACCGCCACCGCGTGGGCCAAAGACCAAGTCTTCGCCGTAGTTAATCTGGCTCCAAAGCTGTAAGCCAGTAACAGATGTTGTACCTACGCCCCAAGCACCAGCGCCCCAAGCACCAGCGCCCCAACCCACAAGAGGAACAGCATACGCAGGGCCAGCGTTAAGTTGATACGCTGCAACGACAGCCGAGCCACCCGTTGCCCCCGCCGCTACTACAGACGATGTTGTGATTGTGTAAGAGTTGGCGTTAACAAGCGTGATCTGGAACTCAGCATTTAGGACAGATGCGTACGTACCCGTAACACCGCTAAAAGTAACAAAAGAGCCGTCGGTTGCGCCGTGGGAAGTGGCGGTTACTGTAACCGTAGTTGTGCCGTTACCCGTGAAAGGATTTGCGCCAAGCGTAGTGGTTACGCGAATAGGCGTAATGTCATAGTACGCACCACCGTTTTGAATGTAGAACTTTGTATTAGTACCAACACCCACTAGGTTGAGGTTGCCCAGCGTTGTCCAGTTCCAAAGAGAACGGCAAGTGCCGTTAAATGTGTTTGAGGATATGCGCTGCCAGCCGCCTAAAATCTCTGGGTTGCCTTGACGGAAGCGAATTTTGTCGCAGTCATACCAGCCACCCTCGGTGGTGTAGCGGGTGTTCTCTTTATTTACGCCCGGCTTGAACAGTATTTTCTGTAATGGCATTGGTCAATCCAGTAGAGCGCACTCAGAGGTACGCCGTTTAAGCAAGCCCGGCAAAACTTTGCCGCCACCTTTAGTCCAGAGCATCAGTTGTTCTTTTGCGCCTTCCCAATCATTGGCGTTGATTTTCCTCTTTAACGTAGATGTTTGCAAGCGCCCAATACCAAGGTTGTAACAGAAATCTACAATGGCGTTTAGCTTTCTTGGATCGCCTTGTGATGCAATCACTAGCAGGTTTGGGCAATGCCTAACCGCACCGGGTGCGTATGTGTGCAGAAGCTCTGCCATCAACAATGCTCTGGCTGTTGGCTCGTCCATTGGCGGGTCTTCTAGCGTTACCTTGCGCCCATCAGCGTAATAGGTAGAGCCGTACCCAATCGTAGCCACATTAGCTGGACACAGGTATGGCTTGGCCCGATAGCCTTCAAACCGTCGGCACAGTTCAGCAGCAAGCTCCAAGTTCATAGGCCACGTTGCTTCAAAGTTCTGTCAAGGAACCAATAGTTAATTGTCCCAGACAACAAGGCTGAGAAGTCAGGTGTCATCATGGTTTTAAACACTTCTACGGCTGGCGCACCAGCAAGCCATGCGTTCCATGCAAACCATACGTGGATAAACGACCAGACAAACAGAACCCAGTATGTGACCACTGGACGCACAGAAGCTGACAAACTAGCAACCCAACCGCCTGCGGATTTGACCATCTCGGCCTGCTGAACGATGGCGTTGTTAAACGCATCCATGACACCTACGTCAATAGCGGCTTCCCGCTGTGCGCCTATCTCAGCCAACTTCTGCTGACCGCGAAGCGTTTCTAACTCACACTGACGGGCAAACATATTGAGTTCGTGCTGGCGCTCATTCTTCCTGTCAAAGAACTTTAGAACTTCAGGCGCAAGGCGGAACAGACCACCAAACACAGAACCTAGAATACCGCCACTTAGAATATCAAACATTGGATTCCTTTATCGTAAACATCAGGTTTTTATGTGCAGGGTAATTGACAATTACTTCACCTTCGGGGCACTTGTATTTAATGTGAGCCATTAACGTAGCAACGCCGGGTGTCACTTGCGCGGTAGTGTCAAGCGTAAACTTGTACCCAAACTTGTCCACTGTGTCGCTGGCGGGGCCTGAAAATGTTGCAATGCTAGGTTTGGCTGGATGTACAACCAACTCAGAATCCCGCACTTCTATTTTAAATGACGTAACTTCGCAGTTATCTCTGAGTTTCTGACGAGCTACTACAACCTTAAATTCGCCGTTTGCAGGTGCATCGGATATTTGAAAGTGTTCTGGCGACCACTTGAGGATGTCTTTATGGAACACACCAAACTTGTCAGCAAGCGTATAACCACCACCGATCATGGCAGTTGAGGCAGTTACCGCACCAATAATCTTGGTGTAATACTCAAGTTCCATATCAACTCAAACTCCATGCAATCATGTACGTACCAAAAATGACGAAGGCCACTATACAGGCCGCCGCAATAAATGCTTCAGCCCAGTCCCACATGATTAGACTGTGGTAGCAGCCCAAGGTAGCGCAGGTGTCACTACGGGTGGGTTAATTTGGTTCTGAATTTGAGCTTCTACAGCCGCTTCCGTTGCCGTTTTGTCCACGCCGTTAGCCCAGACCCAACCCAGTACTTGGTCTTGAGTCAGTTGAGCGTAGGGTGTGAATGCGCCCTCGGGTGTGGGCACAGAGCAGGTTGAGTAGATGGAGGCGTTGTAAGTTCCATCCACACCAGCGCATGTCCAGTGCACTGTAAAAACAACATCAGTGTTGCCGCCCTCTTGTGGGTAGCAATCCATAGCTGTAACTGTCCAAGTAATAGTAGTCATGTTAGTCCTTTAAGGTTGTGTGGGCCAAGTGATTGTCCAAGGGAAACCAGCTTGAGAGGGTATGTCACGCAGTGCTTGGCGATATGTTGCCCATGCAGTTTTATCTGCGGTGCTGTCGGCGATCTGTGTCCAGTCGCAATCTTTGAGCATCTCTGTACGTGATCTGCGTACATTTGCGGCTTGCTCTGCGTCTTTCATTGCCTTGTATTCAGACTCGTACTCAGCCGCTGTTTTAGCGGGTTGGTCATCTAGCGCAGGGGTGTCAATAAAGATTGGGCCAAGCACGTACTTGGTGTACCACTTGCCGTCTAACTGCTCCACGCCTTGACGCATTGAGTACTGATATACCGTACCGCCTGTAGCCTGTGGGCCTTCAAACACAACATCTGCGCCGTGAGCATTCAGCCACTCTTCGGTTTGAGGTGCAACTGTGATTAGCTCTGAAGGGTTTTGGGCAAGCAGTAGGTCACGGAACTCGTTCCAAAACATTACCGCGCCTGATTGTCTGATTCGTATTTGCATGATTTTTCCTTATGCGATTGCCAAGAAGATGTATGTTCCACCGTTTACATTGATGGCGGCTAAGATGGCTGAGTTCAACGCAAAGCCTGTTGAAACTGTTGTGACAGAACCAAGCGTTGCTACTTCAGCCCCTGTGCTGTTAAAACGCAAATACGGGTCTGTCAATACTGTCATACCACGGGCTGTGTCGTAAACATACCAATCACCCATGTCATCAGTACGTTTGATAAGCACAAACCTTGCCCCACCCGCACCAAATCCACAATTTATGGTTTGTGTTGAGCCATTGCCTGTGTAATTTCCTACTTTTGAAACCCCTGCACAAGTGGCAAACAAAAAAGCAACATAAGTTGAAGCATTTGCGTTTGTTAATCCCGCACCTACTGTAATGGTTGTTGCTGTTGGTGCGGCAGCATAATTATTACCACCACTACCGTAAGTATCTACGGCTGGAACACTATCAATTCTATTAAGAATATCCCTAACATACGTTGTTGATGTAAAGTTGTAGTTAGCGGCCCAGTTAGATATTCCATCGTTTGTACGTTCTTTAATTAACGTAAATTCTGGAGTTACCGTTAAATTATGGGAAAGCACTAACCCAGAAACTCCAGTGCCGGTGTAGCAGATTTCATCAAAGAAGCTGGGAGCGCGGCGGAAGAAGTAATCAACATAATCTGTACCCGCTGAATTTTGATACCTTACTGTTCCATCACCGGTTTGCAAATATGTCATTCCCAATATGCCATACACGCTTGATTGCTCGTCTGCTGTGCTTGCTGTGTAAGAAACGGGTGATGCGCTTGATACACCCCTCAATCTATCGAACACATTAGACGGGGGCGCACTTCTGTCACCACCAATAATTAAATCAATTGGAAATCCAGAAGTTAATTGCCTTGTTGATGAGTTATTACCGCTATACGTAATTGGCAAAAACACATTGGTCGCAACCGTAGGCACTTTCATTGGGCCTCTGCGAATGGCTATGTAGATGAATGTGTCTGTAGTATTGGTTAAATTTGAACCCGGTACATTTAATGTAAAACCGGTTGCTGTAGGTGAAACAAAAGCGCCATTTGCTGTTACAGGATTTTCTGCATCGGAAGTGTTTGCTAATAATGTGTTGTCGTTTCCAGAAACGGGCATACCACGCATATTGTCAAAAATAGCCCAACCTGTATAAGCACTTGTAGAACCTGTAGCTCTTTTAATCATTATCCATTGGGGTTCATATCCAAGGGTAACAGTTGTAGCTGTTGAATTGCTACCTGTATAAGACCCGCACGTAACCACGTTGTCTGAACCCGTTGCGCCAAAGCCTCCTGCGTTGTGGGCAAAGAGGTAGGCAACAAATGATCCACTACCGTTTACGGCGGCGCTAGTACCAACTGTAAATTGCGACGATGTTGGGGATGTGTTATTCCATAAAAGAGAAGATGTAATTGCGCCGCCTGTGCCACTTAAAATAATTCCTTGTGTGTTACCAAGTGACGTGTGGTAGCAAATCCAATTGTCGCCATCTGCGGTATATCGTTTAACTATGATAAACCCGGGCGTTGAGCCAAGGTTATGAGAAATATTTTGAGGATTTGCACCACCGTTACCAGAGTAGGTCACAACATCAAAGAACTTTGGTTGCTCTCGGAATGTCCACGAAACATAGGTTTCGCTTGAGCTTCCATTTGTTGACCCGGCTTGATTTGTTACGTATCCCGTCGAAGTAAAACTACTGATTCCAGAACTTACTTCGCCAAATGTTGTTGCAGAATTTAACGCATTTGCAACGCCTCTTACAGTATCAGTCAAAGAATTAGGGTTTGCTCCATTTCTACCTTTAGACCAAATTAAACCACCGTTACCTGATAGGTTGATGCCGTTGTTAATGGTGACATTTGAACCTGAAATACCTGTGTAAACAAACGTTGAAAATATTTCTTCAATGTAAACTGGAATAATGGCAGACGTGCCGTAGAAGTTCTGCACACTGATCTGACCGCTACTAGGTACAGCGCCATACGTACCCGATGTACCCGCAGGGACTAACCCGCCACCAGCGTAGTATTCATTCAACGCAATCGGGTTTGTACCGCCAAACTCAGTTTGGATGTCGGAGAAGGTCAGGGGGCCTGATGCTGGTAGTGTCATTTATTTAGTCTCCAGAGCCTTGACCTTGGCTTGCAGTTCGTTGATGGCTTCGATCAACAGGGGAACCAGCTTGTCATACTGAACTGTTTTGTAGTTCTCGCCTGACTTGCTGTTGTTGTTCTCATCCAAGTCAAACGGTGCGGCTTTGACGATCTGTGGCAACACTGCTTCAACTTCTTGGGCGATCACACCGACTTGCTCTTCGTCGCTGTCGTAGCCAAACGATTTGGCTACTGAGTTGTTTGTGTAGTACACACCAGACAACTGTGCCACTTTATCTAAAGCATTTTCAATCTTGCCGCTGACAGTTTTAAGTCGTGCGTCAGAGTAGTACGCAGTAATGTTGCCTGTTGCGTAAATTGCACCAGCACCGGGGTCTGATGTTGTGCCTACTGAGAAACCACCTGCGGAAGAAAATCTGGCTCGTTCTACTTGGTTGGTATAAAACCGTTGATTGGTAGCACCTTCTGAGTACAGGACTAAATCATTAGAGGTTGACGCTCCACCAAGAATTACGCTTGCTTGACATAAGTAGGCAGTGTCAACCCCGCTTTTTCTTAAGGTAAAAATCCCACCGCTAGCAGCGGCGTTTTGTCCATCAGCGACTACACTGCAAACACCGGCTGAGTTAACAACATGAAGCCGACCTGCTGGCGAAGTTGTACCAATACCTACATTGCCTGCGCTTGTGAGACGTAATATTTCTCCATCGTTGTAATCAAAGGTAAAGCCATTGGTTGAGCCTTCCATTGTCAAATCCCACCAATTACCACTACCTGAGGTTTGACGGAAGCGACTAATCAAATCCTTGCTTGCGTTTGAGTTAGTAAGTTGAATAAGCGTGTTTGATGTGCTTGTTGACGAAAAGTTAACAGGGTTATTACCCGCAGTCGTAACACTAAATTGACTGCCATCATACTGAACCGCAGACCCAGTAGCCAATGCACTAGAACTAGATGCGTACACCACACCGCCTGATGTGAATGATGTTAAGTTTGTACCGCCGCTAGATGTGCCCAATGTGCCAGCCAATGTGACTGCGCCTGTTGTGGAGGTGCTTGGGGTTAAGCCACTCAGTGACGTTTGGAAGGAAGTTACGCCCGTTGCCACGGTAGAAGATACTTTAACGTAATCCGTGCCGTTGTAATATACAAACGCTGACTCGCCTACAGCAATAGACACACCGGTCTGGCCCGATGCTTTGAACGTCACGATACCGCCAGTGGCTGCATTGACCACTGTGTATGTCTTACTGTAGCTTGGAGCCGTGACTACTTTGGCTGTGGTCAGCGTACCCGTCACCCGCACGATGGCAAACTGGGCTGTAACTGTGCCCGCGCCTGTCAGACTGGATACGATGTTGGAGGCTGTTGCATCGCCAGTTGTGTTGGCCAGAGTTACCGCGCCGTCGTTTGTCAGCGTCAGTGTGGCTGCAATAGCGATGTTGGTGTACTGCGTAATACCGTTGTTAACAGTATCGCCCCATGTGCCGGAAAGCTCACCTTGTACTGGTAAAGCTAAACCTAGTTGTCCCGTTGCGCCTGTAGTCATTTAAAGCCCCTGTCTGTACGTAGCACTTGGCTACATTGTATTGATTATTTGCCAGTCTGCGTTCTCGCTGTTGTCAATTAGACTCCAGTAAAACACACCAAAACTGCCAACATTACCCATTGCCTGACTGCCTGTAATAGCAACCAACCTTGCGCCCATTGACATCGTGCCAACAGCGCCTGCCGCAGACACGCCTGTGAGGGCTAGTGCCTTAACGGGAACTTCGTCTCCAATAAGCCCTGAAGCGCTGACACCTGTCAGTGCAATTGACCTATCTCCGACCGAGACGTTACCAACAGAACCTTCAGCCGAAACGGTGGTTATTTGGAAATTAAACTCCAACGTACCCGCTGCGCCAGTGGCTTCAACACCTGTAAGCGCAACTGTCCTGCTAGACCCCAGAGTACCAACGGCTCCCGCCGCCTGATTACCGTCAATGTCAGCGCCGTACGTAAACCCGACTGTTTCCACCGCGCCTGTAGCAGATACACCAGATAACGCTACAGTCCTATCTATTCCTACAGTACCAACCGAGCCTGTAGCTATAACACCATCTTCATTCTCTGCTGCGCTAACAGCCACTGTTCCAACAGCGCCCGTTGCCCCAACCCCTGAAAGTCCAGACTCAACTCCGGGGATTGAAATCTCTCCCGGCAACCCCGTGGCTGATACCCCCGTAAGCGCAAATTGTCTTTCCGCGACAGTAACTGCCCCAACCGCCCCAGTAGCCGCTACCCCTGTAATGGCTACCTCATATATAGCTTCCGCCGTAACTGTACCAACACCGCCAGACGCGGCAACGCCAGAGAGTTCAGATTGCTGACCTCCCCAACTATTGTCGCCCCACGCCCCTGCGCCCCATGCGGTTGTCATGTCCTGCCCTCCAGTTTAGGAGGATCAGGTTGTTGCCAAACGGATCAGCGCAGTGGTTGTTGTGTTAGAAGGCATCGTCAAAGTGAACGTACCAGCAGTCACAGTCTGTGAACCAAAGGTGTGGACGCTCACCGCTTTATTGCTTTGCGTTGAGTTATAAATTAACACCGCATCAAACGCTGTAGTCAAAGTTACGTTGGTGTACGTAATACTTGCTGAAGGTGTAACAAACGCAACGCCCGCTGTTGCGGAGCTATTAGTCGCTGTTGGGGGTGTGCCAAATGTGACCGCTACGCCGCCAGCCGTATAGTTTGTACCTGTTACTTCGCCTGTAGTCGAGTAAGCAGTAGTGCTTGCGTTGTATGTAGCAGAAGCTAAATACAAAGCGGCTTTAAAACTATCTGTTGCCCCTGATGCGCGAACTGGGGCAGTGCCAAAGTTATGGGTTGCGGTCATCAACTCGCCCATGAAGCTCGTTGTCATTGCTTGGGTATTTGCCATGATTGGCTCCTTAGTTAAAAGATGCGGCTTCTGCCACAGAACTTACATTTTTCTTAAGAGCCACATGCACCGAACGATGCACAAGCTCTCCATCTAACCAGTACTCCACCCATGTGGTCGACTCGTTGTCATTATCCAATGAACCTTCGCGCTTTTCAAGCAATGAATCGTCCATGTCGCCTTTGGTTGTAGTAACAATCAATTTGAACTCCTAATTAATGAAGTGGTTGGGCCATTGACTGGCATTGTGATGGTGAACGTAGTTGTAGAAGTTTTGTCTGAACCAAAGTCCAATACCGCTACTGACTTGTTACCCTGTGTGACGTTGTAAATCAACGCACATCTTGCGGTGATTGCGCCTGTCCAAGAGATGTTTGGGAAGCCCACGTAGGCTGTGTACCCAGAAGACGACACCGTGATGGGTGTTAACTGTGCCCCGCCAGCAACGTAAGTACCTGTGTTAGCTATTTCGTTTGTCGTACTGTACACAGTTGTGTCTTCGTTCAAATCCGCGCTGGCTGTGTACAGGGCAATCTTAATAACGTCAGTTGTCAGGTCATGGATACCTTGGTACAACTGCGCCTTGAAGCTCGTGGTCTGGGTCTGGATAATCGACATATCAAGTTACCTTCTGACGGAACTGACCAGAACGATAAGCGTCTTGACGCTCCATACCATCACCCAGACGCTTGGCCAACGCAAGAGCTTCCATGAACTTCTGGTTGTACAGCGCCATCATGTCCTGCTCACCCTTCATGTAGGTGTAAGCCTCGACCAAAGAACCGTACAAAAGCACAGAGTCAAAGTTGTCACCAAGCCATGTAGTTGAAGCCGTGACAATCGACTGAGGGTAATAGTAATAGTGCAACTCAACTGTGTAGTTGGCATCGGGCTTTGGCCCCACAATAAAAGTCAACTCAGTTGTAATTGTGCTGCCACTGACTGTTGGGCCAAACAAGGCGTAGTACCTTGGCAAACCTATATCGCTAGCACTGGGGTAAGCTTGACGAATAAAGTTAACGTCTTTGTTCAGCAAATACTCGTAGTTGCCAGTAGCATCAATCACCGCCAACGAATACGAAGCTAGGTAGTCATCGGGCGCACTGAGGTATGGTGTTGTTGTGGACACCACGCCCGTCACGTTCTTGCGAATAGACGGGAACTGAACCGAGTTATAAATACGCTGCTCAGCTTGCTGAACGAACACGGGAATATTAGCCACGAAATCTGCTTCCGTGTTCTCCGTGTACGCTTGGATAGCAGCGCTGAGTGCGGCGTAATTCATGCCATTGGGCCTCTGGCCATAGTTCCCTTGGTCGCCGCACCGTTACCACGGGTGACGATACCGGATGTCTTAGTGGTTTCGTTACCGGCAGCTTTGCTGATGTTACCAATAGACATATTAACGGTGTCGGCTTTACTGCGATTGACGCCAGAACCGGGGTTCTCAGATATGCCTACAGGCTTACCACTCATGGTGTGTGGTTTGGCGTATGCAGAAGCAGGTAGATTGTTAATCTTGGCCATGTTATTTCCCCTGATTTTTAACTTTAGCCATACCGCGACCATACTGCATCATCATCTCATTGGTCTTACCGCCCTTGGCAAGCTTTGTAGGCTTTTTGCCGGGGTGCATGTTTTTCTCGTGCTTGCCGACAGCAGATTTAATCATCTTCTTGTCTTGGGCTAAATCTTTCTTGTCCATACTAGACTCCTATGTAA
>Ga0247723_1001868_pt1 | contig 11843 bp, 27 predicted proteins | sample MSEWelMarce5H_FC_FD_189079 | JGI IMG/M metagenome (GOLD analysis project Ga0247723, IMG submission 189079) | Subsurface sediment microbial communities from gas well in West Virginia, United States - MSEEL Well Study Marcellus 5H_FC | ecosystem: Environmental > Terrestrial > Deep subsurface >...
GAGTCAGGGCTGGGATTGTGGAAAACGACGGACAAGGCGGATGCAACCGCTACCACCCGTACGAACTGGAAATAAAGATTAACGACTACGCCAAGACTTTGCCACCCGTCGTTACCAGCATGAAAGACCCGCACGACTCCAGCAAAACATTCACCTACGATCAGGATGCTGATGCTGTTATCGACGACCTGTTAACCGCCCACCTGTATTCCAAGGATCTAAAACGCGCGCTGGCTAAAAAAATCCTGTACGTCAAAGACGACGGGAAACTCTACGAGTCAAAAATAACCATACCAGTTGACCTATCAACCCCCGAGAAACAACGCAATTTATTGGATATGTTCAAAACCAGAGCCAAAGCCGTACACGTTTTAAACGTTATGCCGTTTGGCGAGGCTTTGTCTATCTATCGCGCTGGAGGTATCCATGCTTGATTACAACAAATACTACCCGACAGAGTCAGACTTTCCGACGGCTGACGTCGTGCAATTATTGACGCGTCACAACCTGACGGCTACGCCCGAACTGATCAGCGTCGTACGTGCTGGCTGGGCTGAGTGCAATATTCACCACGACGTACAGGGCGAGGGAAAGGTTTACCGCGTCAGGCTAGAACGCACAGAAATAGCCGAGGTTTTTGTTGAGGCTGAATCGGCAGAAGAGGCTGGGAAGTTGGCAGTACGTAGCACCAACGCAGATGAATTTGAATATTCGGGCACCCAAATTATCAGCGCGGAGGAGTACAACTATGCCTAATTTTGTCGTGACATTTGAGGTCTCAGGACGCACCACCATAACAGTCGAGGCTAAGGATTGGGAGGAGGCAGAGACCAAAGCATTTGAAAAGGTTACCTATGACGATTTTGTTTTAGGTGACATTGAATTAATCGATACAGAAGAGGAGTAAGCATCATGGGATTTTTTAGTAAGACTTGCGCGAAGACGCACCTACCAGTTATCACACAGTACAAGGACGGCTTTAACGAGTTTAAAAACGTTGTCGCCCTGTTCCCCGACGGCACCACCCGTGCTGGCATTTACGACGGATACGGGCGCGTTGATGGCGAGTCTGTATTCGGTGACGACTACGAAGAGGACAAATGGGAGTCAGTCAAATTCGTACTCAAGAAACACTACAACGGGGAGAAATACTCCGAACTGGGAAAGTCAGGCGACGAGTTAGCGCAGGGCTACTTCATGGACAACGCCTTCCTAGTCTATTGCGTGACCATGCGACCCGAGGGTTTTAAATCTTATGCCGAATACAAAAAGGCATTCAAAAAATACGCTGGATGGATCTAATCATGTACAAAAAAGAATTCCCCGACTACGACTATGAAATCAAATTGCCCGAGGGCTTTTGGGATTCCTCATGGCACAACGACGTGTGCCCCTCAATCAGGAGGGACATACACCACGACCTAGGCGTGAAGATCTTTTGCGACTACACCGAATGGGGTAGGCGCGAACTGGGCAATCAAAATCAATTTACTGTTTGCTTGGAAGACGATCATTCGCTAGATACGCTGACCGACAAGGGAAGATTTGACGAGTTTGACGACGCTGTTTTGTTCGCAAACGCGCTGGCAGCAAAATTCAAAAAGGAAAAAAATGACTGATTTAGACGACGCAATCAAGGTTATTTGGAATGCCCTACATGGATTCAGGGAAGACTGTATCCCCGAGGGCGACATACATTACGACGAACAATGGGACGAAATTTGTACGGCTATGGCACACATTACAGAAAAGGTGAACGCATGACAGACCAAGAAATAAAAGAACTTGCCGAGAATGCATTGCATCAGGCTTGCTCATTCATGCAGGATGCCCTCGGAGTAAAGACGGGGGATGTGGCTGGGATGTTTTTTACAGGCGAATACGCAGACGACACCCACTACATTTTTGAAAAATATATAAAGACAGAACTGCAGTTTAAAGAACTGCCAACCGACTGAAAGGTACCCATGAAAATCTACCGCGCTGAATACGAATCCCGCAACTTTGAGTTTGAGGGGTACGGAACTACAGAGAGTCAGGCTAAAAAGGCTTTGATGCTGGCTTTAAAACGCCACACAAAACAATTTAAATTGGATAGAGACTGGTATCACAAAGACGACATTTTTGTCTTGGAGTACGAGATAGGCGAACCCTATCGAGATCGTTCAATAGTTAAGGAGCCAACATGAAAATGACACTAGAAGATATGGATCGGCTGGCTGAGCAAGCGTTAGACTCAGCCTGTCTCACAATCCAGCAAGCCCTGTTCAACGATGCAACAGGCGACGGCACCAAACTGGACGGAGGTATAGCGTCCATGTTTTTTACAGGCGAGGCTGAGGATATTATTAAAAAGATCCTGATCGACTACATCCGAACCGAGATCAACTTTGCGGAGGCACCATGATCGACACACACTGGACAGACGAAGAGATATCCATAGAAGTTTCCCCAAACGATCTGACCTCAGCCCTATGCGATTTACAGGACGTACGCAAAGCCCTGTCCGAGCGGATTAAAAACCGCCCAAAGGATTCAGAGGGTACAGAAATAACCATCGGAGATTGCCTCGACGACGTCATTTGCTTTCTAGAAAAACTGGAAACGGAAATGGAACGCGAGACCGCCAATGGGTAAGCGCGCCTATCTGAACATCTGCCTGATCGAGGACGAACTAGGCAGAGTCATGGTTACGCTGGAGGGGGCTGGTGATGGCGACAATATCGAGCGAATCGGTACCGCGCTCATCGGTCAACTACTGCTGGCTGAAAAACTAAGCGAGGGGAAACTTGTTGTGCAAGTCCCCCAATACTCAGAGTTTGTCCAGTAGACTTTGAGAGAATCTAAACAGCCCCATCCTTTGATGGGCGTCGTTTGCGTCCTCGCCTGGTTTGTCGGATATCCAATAATTCCATCCGATTTCCTTGGCTACTCTCTCTCCCGTTCCGCTTAAATCATTGTCAGCCACGACCAATCCTGAGTCAGGCTTCAAATCGCCGGCGACTTTCTTCATGTTTCCAGCAGAGAAACAGACGTGCAATGTGTAACGTTTCTTCAAACTTTTAAGGGCTAGACGAACTGACAATGCCGTGGCATATCCCTCGCACAGAACGTGCATCCCTTTATTGTCAAAACAAAACTCTGCACCACTCGACCGCTGACCGAATAGAAACTTCTTCCCTCCAGCCTGATCTATTAGTTGGCACCCCACCAAATTTCTGCCAGCGCGCATAGGCACCACAAGGAAATGCTCCCCATCTTTGACGTAGATATTTCCCTCCTCTTCGGGGAATCCTTTTGCCTTGAGGTAGTCATGCTTGCCAAACCTACAGTCTTTTAGGATCTCGGCTGCCACGCGTGACGCCTTGCGTTGCATCTCCATTTTTTTATTCTCAGCGTCCCGAATATCACGGGCTACCTGTAACCTGTTAACGCTGGCGGGGGAGTCAGACTTCCATATAGATACCTCTGTATCGATGGCATGGTTTTGTACAAAGGCGTGATCACCCATGTATTTAACCGCCCCATTTCTAGAACGGGGATGGTCATCAGTAGGGAATCTTTTCCACACCCCGACAGGCGGGACGTAATCAATCAAGATCCCGTGAGCTCTACAGAAACTTAGGAATTCCATTCGTTGATCCTCTTTCCTATCCATGCCATGACGGGTACCGCCATACTATTGCCGAGGGCTTTGTATCTCTGACTGTCTGGTGACTCCTCAGCCTTGCGCCAAGGAACGTTCGTATAGTTATCGCCAAAGCCCTGTAATCTCTCGCATTCAATCGGTGTTAAACGTCTTACGCCTACCGACTGAGCCAAAAACGTTTGGGCATGGTGACTTTGGACAGATGGACGCAAGGCTTGGAGTGCTGGCGTAACTTCCAAAGGAGTCGCGCTAAAGTTATTAGCAATAGCATCCTCCCGAATACTGTACGCAGTCGGAGGCGTGACGATGGCGTGTGTTGTACGGATATCTCCCTGATCAAACAGGTTGATAGTGTTTGCTTTGCCGTCCTCCACCCATGACTCATGATCTTCGGCTGACTGAGCACGTCGGCTCTTTCTAAATGCGCGCTGGACTAGCGGGACATTACCTCCACCTGTACCCCAGCGGGACGTGACTGTCTGACATACCTCGCCCATGTCCCTGACCCGACTGTCTGCTGGATGGGTTTCATATACGCTGACCAAGTCTGTCGCATCTTTATAGTCACGGGCTTTCATAGCGCTGGCTGTATCGTCGTTGACGTATTCACCAAAGGCAACCATGCGTGAGGCGATCAGGCTTCCTCTGCCGGCATCAGACTCGCTGTCTTTTGCAATGCTTCCTGTAACGTCGGGGGTAATTTCTTTTCTCTTCTCTCGGCTCGGCGGAGGATTCCCGCGCAGGCAGTCGGACTCAAATAAAACCTCCGCGGCAGGTCTCCAGTCTCCAAGGTATCCGACAACAAAGACGCGACGCCTCCGCTGTGCCACTCCGAAGTACTGAGCGTCCAAGACTCGGTACGCGAACCCATACCCGAGTTCGCCCAACGCCCCGAGGAAGGAACCAAAATCCCGTCCTCCACTTGAACTGAGGACGCCTGGAACGTTTTCCCAGACGCACCATTGGGGTTTAAAGCGATCAAGTATTCCGCAATAGGTGAGTGCGAGGTTACCTCTTGGGTCTTCAAGACCTTTCCTGAGTCCCGCGACCGAGAAGGATTGACAAGGGGTTCCTCCGACGAGAAGATCGACATTTGTTCCAAGATTCCACTCCTTAAATTTAGTCATGTCACCATAGTTAGTGACGTTGGGATAGTGATGAGCCAGCACGGCACTAGGGAAAGGTTCAATCTCCGAGAACCCTACAGGATTCCAACCTAGTGGGTGCCATGCAACTGTGGCAGCTTCAATGCCTGAGCATACAGATAGGTAATTCAAAACTTAGCCTTCTTCTGTCCGTAGATGTAAGCCCGCAGACGTTGGTTAATAAACTTCTCAATCTCTTTGTTTGGCTGGGCAACATCATCTCTGAGTCCCCTTGGCCATACTCCGAACTTGTCCTTAAATGTGTGGGCTGCACGACCAGCAGACCACCCAGAGTACTTCATGTACCACTGGAGCATTGACCACCACTCCTGTTTGTCTTCGCGAGTGTTACTGCCTTTGAGCTCATGCATCTCTGCTGGCACATCGACGATCTTGCTCTTACTTTCCCGAACGTAACCGCAATGCGTACAGGTATCAGATCCGCTATGCCATAGGGCTTCACACCTTGGGCACTTGGACGCCTCCTTCTCCTTCTTGCTCTTTTCCTTCTTGGTTTTCTCTGCTCCATCATCTAGTTCATGGACGCCACCAGTAAATACAGCATCCCATTCCTCTTGGAAACGCAAGTAATTACCTGAGTGATCCAGCCATACCGCATAAGGTTTATCTTCTGGGTTATCTGGATTGCCACGCATTACCCGACCCATCTGCTGGATGTGGCTAGACAAAGACTTGGAGAACGGACGGGCTGATACCCCGATCATCACATCAGGTACGTCAAACCCTTTGGTCAGGATATCTGTGGCGATCAAGCCATGTATCTTGGTGTCAGGCTTAGCAAAGTCCTCGATCACGTCCTTCTTAAACTGATCGTCGTCCCTGTAACTAACGCAGATAAAGTTGTATCCTTCTTTGGCGAACCGCTGACTCAGGTCTACGCCATGATTTACTCCAGCACAAAAGACAATAGTCTTGCGCGGACGACCAAAGATCTCATGGGTTTTCTTTACCCACTCAGAGACAATGTCCCCTGATATCTTGATGCCGCGGGTAGTCGCCTCTTGCTGGCTCCACTCGCCCGCCACCTTCTTAGCACCATCCATGTCTATCTCTTTAGAGATAAACACACGCAAGGGAACTAAAACGTTATCGTCAACTAGGTTCTTTGTCGTGACTGTAGAGACAACGTTATCGTAGATAGATCCCAATCCCTTGGTGAAAGGGGTGGCAGTCAAACCTATGACCCTGATCTCAGGATTGTTTTTGATGAACTCAACCGTTTGCTTGCGCGTCTGATGGCATTCGTCCACGATCAGCAGGTTCAAGCCTGGAAAATTCCCACGCTTCTCCAGTGTTTGGGCGGAACAAACCTGTATGTTTTCATAAGGTCTGAACCTCCAATGTCCCGCTTGCATGACCCCGTGGTCTATGTCGTACCGCTCCAGCCGTCGGCTAGTCTGATCGCACAACACAATCCGATCCAAGATCATGGCAGCTTTGTTTCCTTTACCGCGAGTCGCCTCGAGCAAAGCGATAGCCATCTCTGTCTTCCCAGCCCCCGTAGGGGCATAGAGAATCTGAGACCTCTTTCCAGAGGCGAAACCTTTTCGTAAGGCATCCAACGTTTCAGCCTGATAAGGCCTTAAATTTAATCCCATAGTTACTCCACTGCCAGCACACAAAGCCTGCTGGCTTAGGCTATCCCCTTAAGCGACCTTGCGTTGCATACTAGCGATCTGCCTCTTTAATTGAGCGTTCTCAGCCTGATAGGTATCTCTACTATTCTTCAACGTCTTGACCTCGATCTTGAGTAACTTGTTTTCCTGACGCAATTCCTCTATCAGTTTGGCAGTATGGTCTTTGTCCTCTGATACACCGACGGCTAACTGGTCACGTAACTTGTCATTCTCCTCAACCAGTGAGTCAATAGCCTCTTGCTGGGGATCGTAATTGTCCTCTTCTTCTGTCGGTTTGGCTGTCTCTTTGGCGACTACTTCAATCTTGGTTGGGGTGCGGGCGCGGGTGACATCATTACCTTTGGAGTTCTTAAAAGTAATCTTCTCAGGCGCTTTACCGCTGGCGTTGCGTAACTTGGATACGAACGGCTGAGAAACATGGCAATGACGGGCTATCTCTGAGTCGCTCATGGCTCCCCACTCCACGTCATCAAGAATATCTAGTACGTTTCTGCGCTTATCCTCATTGGACATTGGCTTGCCGTGCGCGTTGGCTCCCTTGGAATAGAACTGGGCGTCGCGTAACGTACCGTTAATAACAACAACCTCTATCCTTGTCTTTTTATTTCTGCGCTGGGCGTGATAGCGGTGAAAACCATCGGACAGGTAATACTCTATGCCGTCAAAGTGAACTGTCACGGGCACAAAGTCGTGCCCCTCCTTCATCAATGTGGCGTAGTGGGAAACCAGTTCGCTATCGATCTTGCTGCGGGGCTGAGTCCCACAGTCAATGCGAATCTTTGCAATATCTAACAACATCATTCTTCTCCTTGTGATAGTGACCAACCATAATAAAAATACAACCACTTAACCTGAGTGTTGGCTTGCTTATACCGAGTGCCATTCCACTCCGCCCTCAGCCCCTTCAGAGCCATGAGCTCCTCAAACTTCTCCCTAATCTTCTCCATCTTTTTTTCCTTCTTTAAAAATAGGTGATTGTTTTATTGCCTCGTACTTGGCTTCTTCATACCCAATTTCGTATGCATTGATAGCCAAAGAGACAGTGTTATCGTCCACGCCGGTTAGTTTTAACAGGCTCAACAAGTCTTCTTTTTTCATTCGTCCAATCCCTTTAAATATTCAGTCCAGATAAGCGCGCCTACAAATATCACTGCCAGCAGGGCGCCAAGGCACAACAACAAAACTGTCCAGGCTATCGACTCAAGCATCTTTATCTCCTATCTCTTTAAGTTTCTCTTCCAGTCTGCGGATGCGCTGGCGGTTGTACTCGACTACGCTGGTGGCGTACTCAAGGGACTTCTCCGCTTGCATTTTGGATAGGTATGCATCCCGCATCTCTATATCAATAAGTTCTTTCATCGTCCTCGGACGCAACATATCTTTTATAAATGTCACTATGGTTTCTCGTTTAGTCATGCGTTCTTCTCCTTTAATGCTTGTTCAATCTTTCGCCCCATCTCCATCGGTGTGTCATCCAAACTTATGGCATCCATCATTTCTCTATCCGTCAACCCAACCCAAGGGCGCTTGTAGTCTTGGATGTCATCGTCATCATCTACTCTGCGGTGTGGCACCGATATGCCTATGTGTCTAGTCATGCTTGTCCCCTTGCTCGGATAACTTCAGAAACAATGTTTAACCATGTGTCCGCTATGTCATTGTTGGTTTCATATTCTTCGCACACCTTTGCACACGCTTCGCGTTCTTCCAACACCGGGTCACGCTCAGGCAACGGATGCCCCGCCAGTCTGTATGCTTCTACCCGCCAGTTCTGTGCGCGTTTCTTGTTGTACTCGCAGTGTGGACATTCATCCATTCTTTACCTCCTCTGGTGTCACTTTGTATTTTCTGCCGTCGTACTCAATCTCAAATGTCTTTTCATTTGCAACCGAATGCGCCAGCGAACAGAGATAACGATACAAATTCTTCATCTCCGCGTTCATGGTTATGACCTGATCCAAATTACAGGTGGTGTACTTGCCTTGCGTGTTGAGATGGTTTTGTGTGCGAATACTAAACATCGATGAGTAATGTTTTGCCAGCTCTATGGCGGTGCCAAAGTCATTTACCTTTGTGGCATTTACATACTCGTCTGAAGGCGTTGCTTTGGCTCTAGCCATTGTTCTTCTCCTCTAGTTGAGCATCAATCTCCATTGCCCGCTTCAGAACAATCTCAAGTGATGAACCGTTTACTTTGTGAAAGCCAATAGGCGTTTCGGGATACCACTGCAACTCCCAAAGTTCGTCAGTGTCTATGCACTTTTGCATGTCTTCGGGGGAAACAAAGTCATCCGCATCTATGCTGGAATATTCATTAATGTGGTCTTGAATTGATTCGTAGTAGTCTTTATGCTGGTTGTGTGTTAAGTACAACCCCGCTTTGTGGCTTGGCAGATTCATTTCTTCCCCTCCAACTTAGCCAGTCGGTCATTTAACTCATGCACGGCACTCTCTAAAAATCTTATGTAGTCACCCATCTGTAGCACCGTTTCCGTTGGCACTTCATACACGGCGGGACGGCTTATCTTTTCCTCCCGTGTGGTCTTACGCATAGACCTGATGTACTCCTGTTTGATGCGAGACTCCATCTCTATGCGGTTGAACTCTTCATCCATAGGGTCTGTCATGCGTCCTCCCATTTCCAGCCAAGTAGCTGCTCTGTGTTTTTTATTTGTTCGTCGGTGGGTTTGTGATACACCGCAAAGGATATATATGGCGTTGCCTGTGGATACAGAACCCAACGCCCAACGGGTTTAGGAGATGGGGCAAATGTGTATTCTGGTGTCATATGTTCTTCGCCTTAATAGTTGAATCAGCCATCATTACCGCCCATTCCGTTGACTGTGCGTTGGCAACAATTAACTTAACTTCATCTGATGTAAGGGATTTAAAGTTTGTATCTTTGGTGATGCGTGGGTTTGTCAGCACAGACAGAATTTCATGGTTCTGCCTGACAATCTGTTCGTTCACCGCAAAGATGCGTTGCAACAATTCCGTTGCTTGGTCTTGTTTCATCTTCTCCTCCTTGTCTCGGGGAATGACTTGATATCCTTGATCCCCTTAACCGATTCCCGTGTGTGCCTACCCTTCTTGCCGTTGATCTTGCCCTGCTCAATCTGGCTGGACTCTGTGCGAACGGTGGACAGAAACTGCGGGTGAAATATGCTGACGTAGTCGGGATGAAATGCGTTCATGTACTCTCCTTTATTAATTGGAAGTGCTAATGTACACGATTATCTTCACTTAGTGATAGGTGGTTATACTTACCTGATCTTTTTCGTGAATCAAAAAATAAAGCGCCATAGGTTCCCCAAGGGTGATAGCCACGGCTGTTCACTCCCTGCCCAAGGGGCACTATTGTGTGTGTCCCTCTAGCAAACCATTACGGCAGCGATTTATCGATACGGAGTTTGTCTCACCACTTGCCTCTGTATCTTGCCCAGTCCCTCGCTGACAGGCTGGACGGCTTTTAATCTGGGGATGTACCAGAGCCGGTGTTCTATTCCGCGCAACCCATGCAGGTTCTTACTATCGTGCGGAGTACGGCTGGCGTGGGAGTAGATAGAAAATAAAAAAGCCGTTTACAACTGCATTCCGGTGGTGGCCTTGCCTAATGACTCTACTACTGGTCATTAGGTAAGGCGGAACGCATGTGTAAACGGCCTATCTCTTTGTCACCCACCACGGCAACAGTTTGGATTATACATATACAAAAACTTCTGTCAACACATGTCAATAGATGTCAGTGCATGTCAATGGACAAAGTACTTATTGCCGTTTTTAAATGCTACAGAACCTGACGTGTTCCATAGGACACATATAAAAATCCTGCCTGTATTCCTCTGGGTAATCTTTATCTAACTTGTTTTCTACGTACCAATATTTACTGCTGGCGGACAGGACAACGCCCATAAACTTTAAATCTTTGCTCTGGATCAGGTAGGCGTACGGCCTAGGAGTTGCTCTGTCAAAAGAATCTTTTCCGCAAACTATGAACTTACTCTTGTACGGCCAGTCAGCCCTGCCTGTAAAGGTAACGCTAAGGGTCTTAACCTCTATCCGCAACCGCTCAATAAATAGATCGCCATTGTCTACGTAAGCCATCCGATTCTCATAGGAATCCGCCACAATAGTAGGAGGAATGCTTACCTGATATCCCCTTCCCTCTAGCCACTTAGCTGCGTGCTGTACGCCTGTATGGCTACTTTCCAAACGCTTGACAAACTTCTTAAAGTTTGGGTTGTCATCCATGTCAGTCACCGCAGAAACAGGCTATTGACTCATCATCTCCCATAGCAAACATATCGTCCTGCTGTTCGCTGTACTTCAGCATCTGGGAGTAGGACGGGCGGTCTTTACGGAATAAACCCCCGTCTTTTATGTGAGCATTACTGATGGTGCCCTCCTGAGCCGCCCACCAAACCGCCCGCTCTGGCTTCTCCGCGATCAGAGACATCAGCTGCGACGCCCCCTTGAGGAAACATAGGTCACAGTTCCCGTGGTATGTAACCCCGCCAATGTTAGGTAACCCTAGGTCAAAGTCCTGCGACTTCCAAAATTGGGATATGTCTTCTTTTTGTACGCCGACCTGAGCCAGCGGCATGAATCGGCTCACGCCCTTGCGCCCGTCAGATGGATTAGCCCTGATCTTGGCTACCCGACGTGGCTCATCAGCCCTGATACCGATCATGTTCTCGTACTCAGCCCAACCAATAGACTTGATGTACCGCTCAAGGGTAAGGATCTTTAGATCAACAGTACAGAACCGCGCCACAGGATTGGGCAGATAGTTCTTCTTCTTGATCAGAGCGGAGAACGGCTCACCGTTACGGCTGGCTGTATCAAAGTTCACCACTTCAAAGGGAACCTCAGCCACCCTGTATTCCAACCAAATGATAGGTATGCCCCAGTTAACAGAGCAATCATGGACAAAGCGTAGCGTAGCCTCGTCCTCTTTTCCCGTGTTACAAAAGACAGCCTTAGCCTGGTCAGGTAAGCCGTTATTGGACTGCAATACACGCCACAGCATATACGCAGAAGTTCTGCCCCCGCTAAAAGATATAACGGTGGGTTCGTCTATTTTAAATGGATCCATTTTTTCCCGCTTGTAAGGAAGAAGTTGGTTGTGCGCTCACATAAAGCAGTGTCGTTTGACTTCCTTTGTATTTGCACAAAACTAGGAAGATACGGCGCTAACCCGCATTACGCACTACCAACACGGCTGGGGACTGCCCTTGCAAGGATGGTACCGAAGGTATTCCGTTTGGTTTACTGCCGTATTCCAAGGCCGTCCCGTTCTCCCGCAATCCCCATGCGTGTTGGAAAAAAGTGGGGATCCGTAGACCCCCACAATATCACTCATCAAAGGAGCAGCCATGAAAGCAACTGCCC
>Ga0247723_1001870_pt1 | contig 11839 bp, 28 predicted proteins | sample MSEWelMarce5H_FC_FD_189079 | JGI IMG/M metagenome (GOLD analysis project Ga0247723, IMG submission 189079) | Subsurface sediment microbial communities from gas well in West Virginia, United States - MSEEL Well Study Marcellus 5H_FC | ecosystem: Environmental > Terrestrial > Deep subsurface >...
TGAGTTGGTTGAAGTCTGTTTTTACTGAGCCGGTTCGCGCATGGATTTACCGTGTGCTGATTGCTGTGGGTGCTGTTGTTGGCGCGTATGGCCTGCTCGAGGCTAACGAGGTTGCGACCTGGTTGGGTCTGGCAGCTGTGGTGTTGAACATCATGCCATCGGCTAACACTTCGATTAAGAAGTAACCGCCGTGGAGAAAGAACAGGTCGGCGCGTACAGTGTGCCGGTTGATCCGATGGACTTTGTGCAGTGCGAGAGCTGCCAATAGTTCGCTAAACTGATTACGCGCAATCCCCTTCCCTTGCGTGTTGCCCCGGCTGAGTCTTTGATTCGCCGGGGCATCTTTTTGCCCAAAAGTTTTTGCCAAAATAGTTGCACTTTGTATTACAACCTGTGTTAGTGTCGTATTACGGCAACAAGGCCGGTTCTTGGAAGGGAACAAAAATGAGTGCAATGTCGAACATCTACACAACGGCAATGGTAATCAGCGATCTTGAGAATCGCATGAACGAGCTGGAAGAACAATGTGTCAGCGTCAACGAGGCTGACGATGAGTACCCTTGCCTGTGTGACATTCACGGCGAACTAGATGCCGTGTATTCGCAGTGGCGAAAGGTAGCAAAAGAGTGGGCAACTTTTCCCGTTTCGATTCGCAACGAGGCAATGCAAATGGCAATGAAAGAGGTCAACGCATGAATGACAACTGGCAAGATGACGATGAGGTGACCACCACCTATCGCACAATCAACATGATGCGAAAAGAGTTTTTTGATGCCGGTTTTGCAGCCGGTGTTGCGTGGGCTGAAGCTCAGGTAAAGGCTGGTGCATGATGGGTGGCTGGTCAGAGATTCACGCGCGACTGTCTGAGTTGAATGAGGCTGAGGCGCACCTGAATGAGTTGGGTTGGAAGTCTCTCGAGGCGTTGCCTCACCGTGAAATGTGGCAGTCGGCGTTTGAGGATTTGAACCGCTTTTTTAGTCCGTTGGAGATTCGTGAAATGATGATTGAGGTGGGGAACTGATGGATCAGTATGGTTTGAAGGCGCATAACCGTCGTGTGGCTAATCCACGCACTGTGGCGCACACACCGGCTTATTACCGGGTGCGTTCGTTTGCTCGAGGCGTGACCGCTTTGGTGGTCAACTTGTTTTGGGTGGCCATCTTTCTTGGGCTTGTTGGTGGCGTGTGGTTTGCTGCCGGTTCGCTTGGCGAATGGTTGACGGCGGTGACCAAATGACTAGTCGTGTGCGCTCTGTGCGCCTGCCTGACAGTCTTTGGGAACAGTTGCAGGTGCTTGCCGAGGCGCGTGGCGTTAGCGTGTCTACGGTCATTTTGATGGCGTTGAGTGAGTTTGAGAAAGGGGAAGCAAAATGGGAAAAGCGTTGAGGCGTAAAACTTTTATCAGGTCGCCGCGCGTGTTTTGGTGGGGGCTTGTCTGCTGGTCAATTCTTGGCCTGCTGTTTGCGCTCGTTGTTGCCGGTTTTGTTTATATTTTTTGGGCGGTTGGGCAATGAGCGAGTTTACTGAGTGGCGTGATCGGATTAATGCGGCGTATGTTCCGGCACCACGCACCTACCAGGAGGCATATGCGAGGTTTCTTGAACGGTATGGGGAGATTCCGGCAATGGATAAAGCTTCGGGTTTTCATGCGGGCTGGTTGGCAGCGTGTGACGCGTTGGCGAACCGGCTTGTCGAGTGGCTTGATGAACCGGCTGGCGATGATGTGGCGGCGTTTCTTGAGTTTGTGGCACAGCTTCGCAAGGGCGACCTGTCGTGAATAAGCGAGAAGCGGCTTTAGTAGCATCAAAGGCTGCTCAACAAAAACTTTTGGCTGTTACTTTTGAAGAGCGTATTGCAAAATATGTCGTAAAGTCTGAATCCGGTTGTTGGCTCTGGACTGGTTACAAATACAGCAATGGGTATTCAGCAATTTCGTGGCGAGGCAAACAAGTCTTGGGGCATCGTCTTAGTTATGAACAACTGGTTGGCGTTATTCCCGCCGGGCTTGTAATTGATCATCTTTGTTGTGTCAAAGCCTGCATAAATCCGCAACATCTTGAACCGGTTACCACGGGTGAAAATACTCGCCGGGCTATGCGTTCGCATTGTGTCAATGGTCATGCTTTTGACGCTGAAAATACTTGGATGCATCGGGGCAAACGGTATTGCCGTAAATGCCGCCGAAATCGTAATCAAGCTTGGAAGCAGAAAGTTAATCAACATGGCGCGCAATAGGGCAAGTGCTAAGAAAGCAGGATCATTGTTTGAACGCGTCGTTGCTGACTATTTGGCAAAAGAACTCGATGATGACCGAATTGAACGCCGTGTCAGAAATGGGGCGTTTGACAGAGGAGACATTACTGGCGTTCGCTCACCAATTTGTGGCCGGATAACACTGGAGTGCAAAGACTATGGCGGCGTTTATCATGTGGGCGAATGGTTGAAAGAAGCTGAGGTTGAGCGTGGCAACGATGATGCGCGGGTTGGCGTTGTGGTGGCGAAACGGCGTGGCAAGGCTGACCCGGCTGAGGCGGTTGTGTTTATGACGCTTGAGGCGTTTGCCCGGCTTGTCGGTGGTACGGAATAGGTTGATTGAGGAAGGGAAAGATAATGGATTATCGGAAAATGTATTCGGATTATGTGCGCGAGCAGATTGCCGAAAGTGCGAACCCGTACCCGACAGGGGTGCAGGGGTTTCGGGGCGGGGTTGAGGCTGAACGGGCGCGCATTATTGCTTTGTTGCAGGATCATGTTTGCCCGGCTTGTGAGCGTGGTGAGAAGTTGCACACCGCTTGTGATGGCTTGCTGGAAACAGTTGAGCTGATTGAGTTGGAAAGCGAATGAGTGAGAAACTTTTAGGGCGCAACTGTAGTTGGTGCAGTTGGGCGACACCTTCTAAAACTAGACACAATTTAGAGTTGTGTGAGTCTTGCTCTGAGCATTTTGACGAGGGTGCGACAAATGAGCGCGAACGCATTATCGCGCTACTTGAACACGAGAGGTACTACACCAACGGTGATGACCAGTTCGAGACTGCTCACTCCGTGCCGTGTGTGACCTGTAAGAACATCGCGCTTATCAAGGGAGAGAACGAATGAATTTGTGGCGTGGACATCGATATAAGAATGTGGGTGAGCGCGCTGGATGGTTGGGCGCGTATGGTGCTACCTCGCCCGCATCGCCACGATTCTTGCTTATCAAGGGAGAGAGCGAATGACCGAAAAAAGCGAACACATCATCCGCCGTGAGCATTATGTTGCAGGGCGTGAAGATAAGCGCGAACGCATCATCGCGTTGCTTGAGTCTCTAAAGTGCGCTTGTGATGGTGAGTGCGGGATGGTTGAGGCACCGTTCACTGTGCTGAGGAAACTTATCAAAGGGGAGAACGAATGATTGCGCCTGAACGGTTTGTTGCGCGCTCATCGGATCGCGACTCGTGGTTGGAAGCCCGGAAACAGGGTGTGACGGCAACGGCGGTGGCTAAGGCGGCTTCTGGCCCGGCGGGGTTTCGTGACCAGCTTGAGGCGCGCCGGAACCCGGTTGACATTGAGGTGAATCCTTACATGGCGTGGGGAACTTTTATGGAACCGACCATTGCTTTGTGGGTAAAAGAGCAAACGGGCATCATGCCGAATGAGTGGTTGATTGCGCATGATGACCGGCGTTTTTTGGCAACCCCTGACGGGTTGAGCCTTGACCACACTTTGATTGCGGAAATCAAGACGATGGGGACTGACCGTGAGAAACCGCCGCTTGACCATGTGAGGCAGATGCAGTGGCAGATGTTTTGCATGGGTGAGCAGTGTACGCGGGCGTTTTATGCGTGGCAGTTGCGGGTGGATGTGCCGGGCGGTTTTGCGCCGGGCTGGATTGAACCGCGCTCAGTGTGGGTTGAGCGTGATGAGAAGATGATTTCCGATTTGGTCAAGGTGGCTGAACGGCTTATTGAGGAAGGGAATAACAATGAAAACTAATGAAATCACTACTGAGGTTATTCAACTGACTCCGCAAAAAGCGCATGAGCTTTTGGGAAAGAATGTGAATAACCGAAGCCTTCGGCATCGACAGGTTGAAAAGTATGCCCGAGATATTTTGGCAGACTCTTGGCAACTTACGGGCGAGGCTATTCAGGTTGATTGGGATGGCAACTTGCTAAACGGTCAACACCGCTGCCATGCCGTAATCATGGCCGACAAGCCAATCAAGGTTCTACTAATCACGGGACTTGACCCTGAAACACAGTCAGTCATTGATGTGGCGATAAAGCGCACAGCAGTTGATGCTTTGCGATGGGCGGGCTTTTCAGGTGACTTGACGGTGCTCGCAAAGATGGCTCGAATTGATTTGGGTTGGCAATCGGCGCAAAAGATTACGACATTGACGACGAATGGTGCGTTCCCATTTTTGACGCATACGGAGATTGTGAATTGGGTTTCAAACAATCCGGCATCGTTTGCCTCTGCAAAGTTTGGACAAAAGGCTTTTTCTGAACTTGGGTTCACTCCGTCGGTATTGGCTTACTCGCACTACCTCATGACACAGGTTGATGAGTTGGCTTGTGACATTTTTTGGAGTGAGCTTCTTGAAATGCGTACTGGTGGTATTGGTGACCCTCGTGTGACGATGACTCGTATTTTGCGTTCGCGTCGTGAGGATCAGAAGTTGCTGCCGGATGGTTTGCAGTTGTTTTATGCGGTTCGCGCGTGGAACGCCTGGCGGTCTGGCGAGACACTTTCAAAAATGCCAGCAATGTTGAATAACAAACCCATCGAAGTACCACAACCAATTTAGAGAAGGGAACAGCAATGGCTAATTTCAATTTGGACTCGTATGAGACGGTTGAGCAACGGCACGCACGCGCGCTCGAGGCTTATCCTGATTTGAGGTGTGTGCTTATTAATCACACGACTGAGAATGACCGGGCGCAGGCGATGTGGGTTGTCGAGGCGCGCGTGTATATGAACGCTGAGGATCAGGCGGCGTATTTGCCGAAGGCTACTGAGTGGGCATTTGAGGTTGATGGCGTTGGTATGGCGAACAAGACATCAGCACTCGAAAATGCTTGCACGAGTGCGTTGGGGCGCGCACTTCGTTGGGCGTTTGCTGGTTCGAAAGGGCCAAGCCGGGAAGAGATGCAGAAAGTGGCGCGTGCGTCAAAGCCTGTCATACCACCGGCTGACCTTGACACACAGTTGGCACAGATTCCCGACACTATCGAGTTGCAAAAGTTTTATGAGTCGGGGCTTGCTTTGGGTTGGATGAATGAGCAGGCGCGTGCGTTGTTTACCGCGCGTAAGAATGAGCTGAAGGGGGCGTGATGGGAAACTTGATGTGTGACTGTCGAGGAACTGGAAGAACATTTGCGTTCGTTGTCTCAGGTGGGCGGCGTTTACGAGTTTGTTCGGCAGGCTGTCGAGGTGATGAATCGTGAGCGTGTCACCGGAGATGATTCGCGATCAGATAACGGGTTACCTGTTGGAGTTGCGGAAGGCTCCTGACGCGCATTATCAGGCTGAGTTGAAGAAGGAGCAGGCGCAGCTGGATTTTCAGAAGGCGTTTGATGTTGCGTTTTTGATGTGTGAGGGCAACATTGAGGAACGGAAGGCGACGGCGCGACAGTCGGCGGCGGATGCTCAGCAGGCGTTGGCGTTGGCTGAGGCTGAGTTCAATCGAATTAAGTTGAAGACGCGCCAGCTTGAGCAGTCTGTGATGGCTTCGCAAAGTTTGCTGAGGTCAATTCAGGCTGAGGGCGCGTGATACCCTGAGCAGGTGAAGCCTGAGAAGTGGATGGATGATGCGGCGTGTGCCGAGGTCACACCCGATATTTTCTTTCCCGAGTTTGGGAACAACCATTCCCGGCAGGCTATCAAGATTTGTGGTGATTGCCCGAAGCGCCTGATTTGTCTTGAGTATGCGTTGAGCAATGAGGAAGTGTGGGGCATTTGGGGCGGGTTGACCCCTAGCCAGCGGAAACGGTTGAGGCGTGGCCGTAGATAAGAAACTGATGGCGGCGTTGCGTGCTCGTGACGGCGATGTGTGCGCCTGGTCGGGTATGGAAACCGACACGCTTGTGCCGCATCACAGGGCGAACCGTGGGGCGGGCGGTTTCAAGGGCGCGGATCGACTTTCAAACCTTGTGCTGGTCGACTCGATTGCAAACGGGAGGTTTGAAGCTGACTTACAGGGAAAAGCTAGGCTGTTAGGTTTTAAGATTTCGCGGTACGCTGACCCGGAAAGCATCCCACTTTTTCACAAGGTGTGGGGTTGGGTTTTGTTGAAAGATGATGGGAGTGTGGTGCGTCTTGAACGAGACTAAGTTAGCGGCTCGAGCCATTATGAAAGAGTCTGGTGTGGAGTCGGTTGACTCGGCACTCATTGTTGGTAGCGGTTGGGGTGACGCGCTTCAATATGTTGGTGAGTGTTTGTGGGAACATCGCGCCGACCATTTTTTGGGTTTTGATTTTGGGGCTGTGCGCGGTCACAGTGGGCTGTTGCACATTGTGTTGACTGCGACGGGTAGGCGCGTGCTCGTATTGCCTCGGGCGCATTTGTATCAGGGCGCATGGCCTCACGATGTGGCGCACCCGGTGAGAGTTGCAACGGCGATGGGCGCAAAAACGATTGTGTTAACTAACGCAGCAGGTTCTACGCGCACAGAATATGTGCCAGGTGACATTGTGACGATTGCGGATCACATTAACTTGACGGGCGAGTCACCGGCTCGAGGTTTTGTGGACATGACGAACACTTACACACTGCATTTGCAGCAGTTGGTTAAGGACATTGACCCGGCAATCGGGCGTGGCGTGTATGCACAGTTTAGGGGGCCACAGTATGAGACACCAGCTGAAGTGAGGATGGCACGCACACTTGGGGCTGACCTTGTTGGGATGTCTACGGCACTTGAGGCGATTGCTGCGCGCGAGTGTGGGCTTGATGTTCTCGGGCTGTCGTTGGTAACAAACATGGCGGCAGGGCTTGGTGCTGAGCTGTCACATGACGATGTTTTGGCTACCGGGCGTGTGGTTGAGTCTCGGTTGGGTGAGCTGTTGCGCGCAGTGTTGTGTGAGGTTTGACCCTCATGTGTTGTAGGGTGAACTCATAACCGAATAAACGAAACCCGGCAGTCGGATTCGCATACGACTAACCGGGCTTCTAATCCAACTTGATAGGAGTTGAATCTATGGATAAGTCTAGCGAAAATTGCGACCGCAAACCGTTCATTGCGCTGTGGTATCTGCACAAAACAACTGAGTGCATCGCCACTTGCCTGCCGGAGGATCGCGCTGGCATGGTTCGTCTGCAGGCGCACTATCTTGCGCTGTGCAACAAGTACGGTGTGACCGCCGACCAGGTGGCCAGCAGTCTTGACATTACTGACGCGCACGCTTCAGAGTTGCTTTCACTCGGGAAGGAACTGTATGGAATATGTCTTTGATGAATATCAGTGGCGCGACATTCTTTGTGATGCACTGATGCGCCGCGCAGACATAAAGCGCGAGATTGCTGAGGCACAAAAATGACTTGGGCAAAGATTGATGACCAGTTGGCGTTTCATCCCAAAGCGGTGCAGGCAGGCAACGAGGCGTTGGGGATGTGGGTGCGCGCAATGTCGTACTCATGCCAAATGCTCACGGGCGGTTTCATTGCGAAAGACATGGTGGTGGCGTTCGGCGGCGTAAAGGTCGCTAAACGGCTCGTGAATGCCCGTCTGTGGCACGAAGTCGATGGTGGCTACCAATTCCACGATTGGGATCAATACCAGCCGTGTGCGGAGACTGAGAAGGCGAAGCGCGAGGCCACAAGGGTTGCACGCTCTGAAGCTGGCAAGGCTGGTGCTGACGCTCGATGGAATGGCAAAAACAAGCCTGAACCTATGGCAAATGACATGGCAAACGGTATGGCAAACGGTATGGCAAAACCTATGGCAAACGGATGGCAAAACGATGCCCCCGAACCAGAACCAGATAACTTAAGCAATATTGTTGTTAAGCCGACGCGCAAAACACAACTACAACGAGGCTGGAAACCATCACCGGCAGGCTATGACTACGCCAAGACAAAAGCACCAGGAATGAACATCGAAGCCTCGTTAGAGGAGTTTGAGGATTACAACCTGCGACACAATCGCACAAACGCTGATTGGGATGCAGCGTGGCGAACATGGGTGAGAAAGGCTGTGGAGTTCAACGCGCTACTGGCTCAACCGTTGCCACCACCAAAAAAGCAGTTCACCGGGTATGAGGATGATGACGATGTTTGACACTGAGAAAGCGTTGGTGGGCGCGATACTTGGCAAACCGTCAACCATCGACCTTGTGACGGTCACGGGCCGAGACTTTGCTGATCCGCAACTCGGGGATGTGTTCGACCAAATCCGGGCGTTCACAGAATCGGGCAAGACTGCCGATTTTATTACCGTGTCGGCGGCGATGCCTCAGCACTCGCAACTACTCGCCAGCCTGAGCGAATATGTGTTCGGATCGTATGCGGTTGAGGAATACGCTGGCATCGTTGCTGAAGCTTCTTTGCGTCGCAGGTTGAAGTCTGCCGGTATCGGTTTGGCAAATCTTGAGGATGCGCTTACCCCGTCTGAGATGGTTGAGCGTGCGCGCCAACTTGTTGATGACGCTGTGGGGCAGTCGGCAAGCAAGGTGCGGTTTATTCGTGACATTCTCCCAAGCCTTGAGAAGAAGCTGGAGATGCGTGAAATGTTTATCCCGTCACCGTGGCGCGGCTTAAACGCGGTCATGGGCGGTTTTAGGCAGGGGGCCGTGTATGTGGTTGCAGCGCGCCCTGGCGTGGGCAAGACGGTTATTGCGGCGCAAATCGCAACTGAGATGGCTAAGCATGGGTTGGTGTCTTTCTCAAGCCTTGAGATGACTGAAACAGAATTGGTGTCACGCATCATCGCTGAGCGTCTTGACATTAGCGTTGGGCATTTGAATGACGGCAAACTGAACGCTGCGGAGAAGCAGGTGCTGGCGGATCATCGGGATGTTGTGGCAAGCCTCAGCATTGCGGTTGATGACCGTTCAGGTGTGAACCCGTCAGACATTAGGCAGTTTGTTCGCACCGTGTCGCGCAATGGCAAACTGTCGGGTGTGGTGGTGGACTATCTGCAACTTCTCACGAGCAAGTCGAAGATGGAACGGCACAACCAGGTTGCAGAGTTTTCGCGCCAACTGAAAATCATGGCTAATGACTTCCGGGTTCCGGTGATTGCACTGTCACAGTTGAACCGCAATGTTGAGGGCAGGGCTGAGCAGACACCACGCCTGTCTGACTTGCGTGAGTCGGGTGCGATTGAGCAAGACGCTGATGTGGTCATTCTGTTGCGGCGTGAGGGTTTCGCACCAACTGAAGAGCTGGTGATGGATGTGGCCAAGAATCGTCATGGTGAAACGGGCGAGGTGCGTTTGTATTGGGATGGGCGTTACTCGAGGGCGGTCAATCAATGAGTCTTTACAACCTGATAATGCACATTGATCCGGCGAAGCTTGAGGCGGAACGCTTCGGGCTGTCGGCTGAGGTTGCGCGCGAAATGCTGACCGAGAAGGGAACGCTGCGGAAACGGGCCAAAACGACGCGCCGGAAGCCGGTAACAAAAAAGTCTCAACCTAGGCGTGAAAGTATTACAAAGACAGTAAACTTGAATGAGGCGCAACAACGCGCTGTTGAAAACTGGTTGAAGGGATTGGGATGACACCAGAGGAAATGCAGGCGGCACTAGATGAAGCAAAGAATGTGATTGCTGAATATCTAGAGGTCATAAAGATTTGCTACCGGCACCAGGTCGGCGGAATGTCGGCCGAGGTAGCAATGCACGAAATCCAAACTACGATACAGAAAGTGAGCCAAGATGGCTGAAGTAATTGTGACCGCGTTTGTTCAAGACTGGAAGCGCGACACCAACGAACCAAACCCTGAGTGGGGTATGAAGGTGGCTGAGAACCACCAGAAGAAAGACGGTGACAAATGGGTGACCATTGGGCGCACCTATTTCACAGTCAAAGCTGGTTGGGATATCAAGATTGATTTTCGCCAGTTCAAGTCTGGTGATCGGGTGAAGATTGTGGGCAAGCAGGTGACCGAGACTCGGGAGAGCAACGGGAAAACCTATTACACACTCACCATCAAGGCTGACAGTGTGGAACTGGTGCAGGCTGGTCAGTCTCAGGCGAACGCACAGCGCGCGTTTGCTTCAGGGGATGAGCCGTTCTAATGGGAATGCTGGAAGGGCTAGAACCCATTAGAGCTATCAGTTCGTGCAAGACGCGCACCATTCTTGAGGGACTCGAGAAAGATGATCGCAAGATTCTTGAGCTGGCTTTGGCTGACTTTGAGAAGTGGAACAACGGCGCATTGTCTCGGGCGTTGGCTAACCGCGGCATCAAAATCAAAGCGGAAACTTTGGGAATCCATAGACGGGGCCAGTGTTCATGCTCGAAAACTTAGAGCCTGCACGCAAGGTTGATGTTCCGGCAGATTTTAGGCCGGGCATCACCTTCGACGGCTCAACAGGCACAGCCACCACACCGGGCTATGTTGGCAACGAACAAAACTTTGACGAGTTTCTGATTGATGCCGGTATGTCACCGGATGAGATTGATGTGATCCCACCTGTTCGCACCAGCCGTTGGCAGCGGTATGACGGTGAGTGGCTGACAAGTTACCGTTTCACTTTCCGCAAAAAAACTTCGGGCATTGATTTGCCGTTGTTACTGGCTGAGGCGAAACGCAAAGCCAAACCAAGCCTGTTGCCTAAGCCTGAACCTAAATGCCTTGTGGTGATGTGGTCAGATTTACAAGTCGGGAAGGTTGATTATCGAGGGAATAGTAGTTCTCTGATTGAGCGCGTGGCGTTGATGCAGGCGCGACTCATCGACCAGGTGAAGCGCGAGAAACCTGAGCGCATTGTGTTCGCAGACTTGGGTGACACTGTTGAGAACTTCAGCAACGCAGCATCAATGAACCAGCTACAGTCCAACGACTTGAGCATCATGGAACAGGTTGACCTTGCCACAACGCTCGCATGGCAGACACTGAAGATGCTGGCAAAATATGTGCCAAACATCACCTATGCGTCAGTGGGATCAAACCACTGTCAGTGGCGCGTCAACGGGCAGACAGTGGGCAAACCAACAGACGATTGGGCGGTGTTCATCGGGAGACAGTTGGCACGCCTCGCACAAGAGTCTGACCTGCCCATCAAGTTTGTGGAACCACAACCACATGACGAGTCACTCGCACTTGATGTGTTTGATGACGGCTTCCACATTCTTGGCATGGTTCACGGGCATCAGGCTAAACGGCCCGACATGGTGGCAACATGGTGGCGGCAACAATCGTTTGGCGGTCAACCAGTCTCGAGCGCAAACATTCTCATCCACGGTCACTGGCATCACCTCAGAGTCACAGAGCTTGGATCAACACCACGAGGCACTTCACGCTTCCTCATCATGGCCCCGACTATGGACAACGGCAGTGGCTGGTGGCGCAGGGTTGCCGGTGAGGATAGTGTGCCGGGACTTGCCACCTTCATGCTCGAGCGTGGCGTTGACTTCACCGGAACCGTCTACAAATTGTAATATTCCGATATCAAACGCTTATCGGGTTTTAGAGATAGGGAGATGAAATGAAAGAAGCACCATTACCTGCACCGAAGCCGTGGATTCGCACATCCGCATCCATCATTGAACAGGCACAGTCGATGATGACACCACCAATCGATCCGCAACCAGCACCAGAAGAGGAAGACCCCGAATGACCGAAGATGAAGCGGTAAACGCACTAAACAAAAAACTTGAAGATGCCTACCGTGAAGGGTATGCAGATTG